>Ga0308157_10000482_pt1 | contig 131734 bp, 89 predicted proteins | sample PhyBR1_FD_201035 | JGI IMG/M metagenome (GOLD analysis project Ga0308157, IMG submission 201035) | Phyllosphere microbial communities from UC Gill Tract Community Farm, Albany, California, United States - DLSLB.R1 | ecosystem: Host-associated > Plants > Phyllosphere > Unclassified | place... | reverse complement strand
ATTAGGTATTGTAAAAAGAATTAGAAAACAAATCGTAAAATTAAATATTAAACCAGAAGATTTAAACCTTTCAATTACCTAATTTTAATAAAATAAAAAACGTTAGTTAGAATTTAAAGATGGTTTTGTACTTTAAAAATTTACTTCGTCCGTTCGCTATCGCTCGGGTGTGCATAATGGAAAGAATACGCATCTTTAATCCCAAACCTCTTGTAGCCCCAGAACATTATTTTAACTGGTACAAAAATTAAAATTACCAAAAACCTTCAACCAATGATAAAACACACTTTCATATTATACTTATTATTCATTTTATCGCAATCTGTTTTAGGGCAAACACAAATTGATAAATATATTTCAATTAAAATTCCTGAGAAGGTGCAGCAATTTGATACGTTATCTGGTAACGTATCAGTATCAGCCCATTATTCAAAGAATGAAAATGATTCGTACGTAATCTTGAAAGAGTCAAAAGTTTTAAAAGAAAATGAAAAGAATGTTTTGGATAAGGATTTGAAAAGTTTAAAACTCAAATATGCTCAAATAATAGCTTCGCAGATTGACGCAATGAGCAAAAATGGATTCATTTTTAGAGATTCTGCACAAATAAAAATCAATAAGTTTATAGGTTATAAGATAACTTATAAGGATATAGCTTCGGAGAATATGAATGCAGAATCAAAAATTTTATATTTAAACGGAAGTACTTACATTATAACGTATTCGAAAGTTAAAAGTTTTAGTGAAGCAAATAAAAACGCTTTTTTGAATTCACTGCATATTGCTAATCCTGATGAGATAAAGCAAATTGAAGATAAATCAACAACTTCGAACTATTTGAATATTATGTTTCAATACATTTTTCCACTTTTTATCTTAATTGGTATTGTATGGTATTCCAGAAGAAAAAAAAGAAAAACACAAATGTAGGAATTAATCTTGGCGAGGTTTTCTGTTCAGTTTGTAAAACAACCTAAAATAAGGAATACAAAAATAACAAAAACCATCCCTCCTAAACTAGCCCTGATAGAAGTGGAAATCCTTTTTATTTTTTCTTCAAAAATAAAAAGATTGTAACGGATAGCAGGAACCCATGTTTCCTGATAAAGCCAAATCTTGTGCTACAAAAAAAAGAAATGATTTTAAAAATTATAAATAGCTGATTATGAAAACCTGCCTTGAATGTGGAGATAAAATTATAGGTCGCGAGGACAAGAAATTCTGCAGTGATGGCTGCCGAAATGCCTATAATAATAAAATAAATAAGGACAGCACAAATTATATGCGCAATATCAATAACAAATTGCGCAAAAATTACCGAATTTTGTCGGAACTAAACGTGGAGGGAAAATCCAAGACAACTCGAGCCAAATTAATGAGCAAGGGTTTTGATTTTGAGTTTTTCACCAACATTTTGAACACCAAGTCTGGGAATACCTACTATTTCCTGTACGACCAAGGCTATATGGTTTTGGAAAATGATTACTATATGCTTGTTAAAAAAGATATTTAATACCCCATCTATGAAAAAAAATTACTCTTCGCTTATTGTTGTTGCTCTCATCATTGGCATTTTGGCCTTTTTGTTTGCTTTTCTAACGCCTTCTTGGTCGGAAAATGAGGAGGAAAAGGTAACGGAGTTTTCGACTAGCCGAGCTTTGGAACATGTTATTGCAATGAGCAAGGAACCGCATTATGTGGGTACACAAAACCACGAAGTCGTAGGTAATTATATTTTCAAGGAATTACAAAAACTGGGATTGGAACCAACCATTCAGGAAGGTTTTACGCTGAGTGATTGGGGGAATTTGGTAAAATCCAAAAACATTATGTGCCGCATTAAAGGAAGCGGAAAGGGCAAGGCCTTGTTGTTGCTTTCTCATTATGATAGCGCACCGCATTCATTTTCGCATGGAGCTAGCGACGACGCTTCGGGAGTGGCAACGATTCTGGAAGGAGTTCGAGCTTTTTTAAATGCCAAGACCAAAAACGCAAACGATATTATCATTCTTTTTACCGATGCCGAGGAATTGGGATTGAATGGGGCAGCTCTTTTTGTGACCCAACATCAATTGGCAAAAGCAGTGGGGCTGGTTATCAATTTTGAAGCTCGAGGTACGGGCGGACCAAGTTATATGCTGATGGAAACCAACAAGGGGAATGCAGGTTTGGTAAATGAATTTGCCAAGGCGGGTGCGACTTATCCGGTTTCGAATTCGTTGATGTACAGTATTTACAAAATGCTTCCAAATGATACCGACTTGACCGTTTTTAGAGAGCAAGGGAATATTCAGGGGTTTAATTTTGCTTTTATTGACGGGCATTATAACTATCACTCACAGCAGGATGATGTGGAGCATTTGGATAAAAATTCCTTGAAACATCAAGGTTCGTACTTAATGCCACTGCTGAATCATTTTGCCAATGCAAATTTGGATAGCACTATTGCCCAGAAAGATTATGTTTATTTCACGATTCCGTTTACGTTTATCAGTTATCCTTTTGATTGGGTACTGCCAATGACATTGATTGCGGCTGGTTTGTTGATCGTTTTGGTATTCGTCGGCAAAGCCAAAAGAATGCTGAAATTAAGCGATATCATGAAGGGTTTTTTCCCTTTTTTGGGTGCCTTGATTTTTACAGGATTGATTACTTATTATGGATGGGAAGGAATACTGTTGTTGAATCCGCAGTATAATGATTTGCTAAATGGTTTTACCTACAATGGACACGATTACATTGCTGCTTTTGTATTAATTAGCCTTTCGATCTGTTTTTTCTTTTATCAAATTGCCTCAGCCCGAAAAGTGACAATGAGCCATTATGTGATTCCATTAGTGTTTTGGATTGTACTTAATGGTTTTCTTGCCAATAGTTTGCCTGGTGCTGGATTCTTGATTATTCCCGTGTTTTTTGGATTGTTGGCTTTCGCAATTTTTATTTTTAGCCAAAGATCAAATTGGATTGTAAACCTTATTTGTGGTATTCCGGCTTTGTTGATTATTGCACCATTTATCCAAATGTTCCCAATAGGTTTGGGATTGAAGGTATTATTTGGAAGTGCAATTTTGACTGTTTTGGCATTTGTAGTGCTGTTGCCTCTCTTTGGGGATTTTGTCAAAAAGGGGAGCTGGTCATTAGTGTTGTTTTTGGCGGCTGTTTTATTTTTGGCGAAAGCGCAATACCAATCAGGTTATGAGTTAGGAAAGGCGAAATCGAATAGCTTGCTATATCTTTATAATGTTGACAAAAACAGGGCATATTGGACAACCTATGATACGAATCTGGATTCTTGGACAAAAAGTTATTTGGGCGAAAATCCGAAAAGTGCCAAGAGTTTGAATAATTTGAAGCTGTTTAGCAAATACAATTCGGTTTTTACCTATGCTTCCGAAACGCCAGTCAAGGCAATTGCCAAGCCAACGATTACTTTTTTAACGGATAGTGTGATAGGTTTCAAACGGTATTTGAAAATTAAAATCACACCGAACCGCAAGGTAAATCGCTATGATATTTTTGCCGATGAAATCATGAGATTCTTTAATTTCAAGGCTAATGGGGTGACTGCCTTAGATCAAAAAGGGACGGAACTGGAAAGAAATGGCAAAAAGCTGTTGAGTTATTATGTTGTAAATAATGAGCCACTGGTAATGCAATTTACGATTAACAGAGCGACTGTCTTAAATATGGATGTCATGGAAAGTTCTTTTGATTTGATGAGCCATCCGTTATTTGACATGACTCCAAGACAAGATTGGATGATGCCGACACCTTTTGTTTTGAATGATGCGGTGGTAATAACCCAAAAAATAAAACACAGTTCAAGAGTGGTCGCTCCTGTTGTAAAACCTGTCATAGCAAAACCGGCAGTTGCGGATAGTTTGGCTGTTGCAAAAGACAGTCTGCGAGTGAAACAAAAAAGTTTTTAACAAACGCCAATACCAATTTATGTTAGATTTTAATTTACAGCCTGAAACATTAGAAAATAATCTAATAAAATTGATCCCGCTTCAAGAAAGTGATCTTGAAATGTTATACAAAGTAGCATCCGACCCAGAAATATGGGAGAATCACCCATCAAAAAACCGGTATAAAAGAGAAGAGTTTCAGTTTTTTTTGGATAGTGCGTTAACATCCAAAAGTGCATTTATAGTTTATGATGCGGAAACAAATGAGTTAATAGGAAGTACTCGTTTTTATGATTTCGATTCCGAAAATTCTAAAATAGCCATTGGTTATACTTTTTTAGCGAAAAAATATTGGGGTAGCGGCCATAACCAAGCGATGAAAAAACTGCTTATTGATTATGCGTTTCAATATGTTAATACGATACTTTTTCATATTGGTGAAACAAATATTATATCTCAAAAAGCTATTGCAAAAATTGGAGCAACTAAAATAGGTGTAGTAGATTTTAACAATAGCGAAGTTCCTTATTTTGAGTATCAAATTCGAAAAGAGGATTGGGTATAAAACATATACCAAATAGATTTTCTTTAAGGCCATAATTTATGACCTTAAAGAATTTAAAAATTATACCCCACTCAACAAGAACATTCAATTTTCAATCCGGCGTTATTTCCCTTGGTTCCTTCGGTGGCGTAGCCGTCAAATTTCCACCATTCGATGCCGCCTATTAATTCTTTTACCTTGAAACCTAGTTTTGTCATGTTCAAAGCGCCTTTGGTCGAAGCATTACAGCCTATTCCGTCGCAATAGGTCACATACAAAAAATCCTTATCCAGATGGCTGGTGGTTTCCGGATTCATTTCGCGATGCGGAATATTGATCGCATTAGGAATATGTTCTGCTTCAAATCCAAAAGCTTTTCGGGTATCGAGTGCGATTACGTTTTCGCCATTATTCAAGGCATCAAACAAGTCGGATGGATCCATTTCGAATGCCAATTTGTTTTCATAAAATTTTATCTGCTCTTCCATAATTATATTGTTTTTTAGATTGGTTAATATCTCAAAATTAAGACAACAGTATTTCTAATAAAAACGAAAAGAATTCATGTACTCGATGAATTCTTTTCATGTAAATCCAAGTATAAATTTTGTTCCTTTGTGAAAATAATTTCAAAAAATGGAAATCAGGCATTTACGATTGATTAAAGCGATTGTCGAAGAAGGAAGCATCACTAAGGCGATAGACAAACTTCATTTGACACAATCGGCGTTGAGCCATCAGCTCAAGGAAGCCGAATATCAGTTGGGAACCAAAATATTTTTGAGAGCCAATAAAAAAATGACTTTGACCAAAGCCGGCGAGAAATTATATGAAATCGCCAATGAAATTCTGAATAAACTTTCGGAAACAGAACTTCAAATCAAACAAATGGTTTTTGGTGAATTTGGCGAAATAAGAATCAGCACCGAATGTTTTTCCAGTTACCATTGGCTGCCTTCGGTTATCAAGCAATTTCACGATTTGTATCCTAATATCGAATTGAAAATCGTTACCGAAGCGACTCATTATCCGTTGCAAAAATTATTGGATAATGTAATCGATATTGGAATTGTAAGCGACCAGATTAAAGATGATAAAATAAAATATTTGGAACTTTTTCAGGATGAGGTGGTAATGGCTGTTTCAGAAGAACATCCTTGGGCGAATAAAAAATATGTTGTTGCTGAAGATTTTGCCAATGAACATTTAATTATTCATTCGTTGCCATTGGAAACTGTTACTATTCATCAATTGGTTTTGGCACCTGCCCAAATAAGTCCGAAAAAAATAACACCTTTACCTCTTACCGAAGCTTCTATCGAAATGGTCAAAGCCGATATGGGCGTTATGTCGATGGCCAAATGGGCTTTGCAGCCGTATTTAAAAAACAGTCCGATAAAAGCGATAAAAATTGGCAAAAACGGTCTAAAACGAAATCATTTCATAGCGATTCGGAATGAAAAAGAATATCCGGATTATTTCAACCATTTCATTGGATTTTTACAAACTGAAATTAATCTGCAATGGAATATTTAATTCGGGATTGTCGTTTGGAGGATGTTTCAATAGTGATTGATTTGTGTCAAAAACACGCTGACTATGAACGGGCAACTTTTAGCCTAGTTGGAAAAGAAGAAAATCTAAAAAAAGCCTTGTTTAGTGAACAGCCCAAATTATTTTGTTTATTGGTCGAAGTCAATAAAACCATTGTGGGCTATGCTACCTATACGATTGATTTCTCGACTTGGGATGTTTCTTCATTTATGTATATGGATTGCCTGTATCTCGAAGAGGAAGCGAGAGGTTTTGGAATTGGCAAAGTATTAATCGAAAAATTAAAACAAATTGCGAAGGATAAAAACTGTATCAACATTCAATGGCAGACGCCTGAATTTAACGTGAGAACCATACAATTTTACCATCGCATTGGCGGGACGGGAAAAGAAAAAGTGCGGTTCTTTCTGCCTTGCAATTAATTTCTGCCTTTCTTATTTTTGTTACATCGAGCGCAATGCTATTAATTGATTCTCGCAAAGACGCTAAGGCGCAAAGTGAGGATGTGATTTCTTTGCGAGACTTATATTTTGGATAAACAGGGCCAAAATAGATAAACATAAAAAAACAAAATGGAACAAATTAGCATATTAGGTTGCGGTTGGCTGGGTTTGCCTTTGGCGAAAGCCTTATTAACAAATGGATTTTCCGTGAAAGGTTCGACAACTTCAGAAGAAAAACTTTCTACATTAGGATCATTTGGTATTGACCCTTTTTTGATTTTGCTTGACAGCAAAAGTACAAATGATGCTATCGAAAATTTTCTCGACGGAAGCAAAACCTTGATTATTGATATTCCGCCACAATTGAGAAGAAAAAACGACGATTCTTCAACTGTCAATGAAAAAGTATTTGTCGAAAAGATAAAAACCTTGATTACGTATATTGAAAAATCTACTGTTGAGAATGTTCTTTTTGTGAGTTCTACTTCTGTTTATGGTGAAGCCGATGAGGTAATCACAGAAGAAACCCTTCCAAAACCCGACACCGAAAGCGGTAAACAATTATTGGAAGTCGAATTGCTTTTGCAAAATAACAGCAACTTCAAAACTACAATTCTCCGTTTTGGCGGACTCATTGGCGAAGACCGAAATCCCATTAAATTTTTGGCAGGAAAACAAAATTTGGAAAATCCGGAAACCCCCATCAATTTTATTCATCAAGACGATTGTATTGGAATCATTCTTAAAATTATTGTTAGTAATTCCTGGGACGAAATCTACAATGGCGTTAGCGCTTTTCACCCCACAAGAGAAAAATATTATACTCAAAAAGCAATCGAATTAAATTTATCTTTGCCAGAGTTTGACCATTCCAAAATTTCTACGGAAAAACTCATTTTGAGTGACAAAGTAATGAACGTTTTGGGCTATTCGTTTATTAAAAGCAATTTATAAGTTGACATCAAAAATTAAAACCGCAATTAAAAACAAACCTAATTTTATAGGATTGCCTATTTTGGCTTTATGTTGGGTAAGTTTTTTTTGGGGAACCACTTGGATAGCCTCCAAAGAAGGTGTCAGACACATGCCGGCATTACAACTGGTTGGCATCAGGCAATTTACTGCCGGTTTTTTGTATTTGTGTTATTTCTTGTATAAAAAAGCGCCTTTGCCTAAAGGGAAACAATGGAAAAGCATCCTGATTCTCAGCTTGCTCAATTTCATATTAAGCAACGGACTTAGCACTTGGGGAGTAAAATACATTAGTAGCGGATTGGGTTCAATCATTGGTGCAATGGTTCCTGTGTGGATTGTATTTATCAGTATTTTTAAGGGCGAAAGAATTAATAGAATAGCTGTTTTTGGAATTTTGGTTTGCTTTGGTGGCATCTGTGTTGTTTTTTACGAACATCTACTCGATTTTTTGCAACCTGATTTTCAATTTGGCATAATAATTTCGATAGTGGCTACAATTACTTGGGCTTTTGGTTCTTTATATACCAAAAAGAAAGCCACAAGTTTCAATCCGTATTTTAGTATGGGATTGCAAATGCTTATTTCCAGTATATGTCTTTTTGCATTTGTTGGCGCTACGGGAACGGGAATTCCTCTTTCTGAAATCCCTGCGAATTCATGGTGGTCTATTGCTTATTTGGTCATTATTGGTTCAGTATTAACTTTCATCGCGTTTGTGTATGCGTTGCAAAATCTACCTACCGAAGTGGGTAGCCTATACGCGTACGTAAACCCAATTGTTGCGGTAATTTTAGGATCTTTTATTTTTGACGAGCCTTTAACCGGAGCAATTGTTTTTGGCGGAAGCGTTACCTTGATTGGACTGTTTCTGATTAATTTTGCAATGCGAAAAAAGAAGAAAAGTATCGAACCGGTTACCGAGGTGAATTAATTTATATCCAAAATCGTAACTATTCAGTCTAACAAAATTCAACATGAATTCCACGAATTAACACAAATTAAATTCAATTTTAAAATTGAATTATACAAATTTCATGTGTTTTAGAAGTTTGTGAAATTAAAAAGTCATTTTTTCGTGCAAATTAGTGCAATTCGTGTTAACTTTTTATTTAAAAACCATGCAAGTTTAGAATAGGCTGAATAGTTACCCAAAATCTAAAACTATTTTAACTCCCTCTCCTTTGGAGAGGGCTGGGGTGAGGTAAAAGAAAAGCCCTTGCAGTATTTTGCAAGGGCTAAAGTTAGATAGTTTTGTCTAAATTTTATTTAGGACGAAATACAATGATTGTAGCGTTTTTACAATTTGAAGGTAACTCCAAATTTGGCACCACTTGTTCCTGTGTTTCCACCCAATTCCAAATTAATACCAAAGGTATCATTAAAGAAATAACGTCCACCCACTTGTAATCCAAGACCCAAGGAGTCGTTGTCAGGATGTGGATTTCCATTGTAATCATTATAATTCCAAATGTAGTACGTAAGACTTGCTCCAGCATAGAAGTCAAACTTGCTTGGCATATGCAGAATTCTATTGAAATGATAGTTTCCGTTGGCACCTATTCCAATTGCTGTTGAATTGTAGTGATAATCATGGCCGCTATAATGGTATGGGTCATTATCTGTTTGAAATGATAATTGACCTCCAAGAGTCCAATCCCTGGCGATACCATAATCAAGACCAAAATAAACTGGAACTCCCCAGCCTGAAACACCTACTCCGGCATTTAATTGTAAGCCACCTTCTTCAAGTGGAGCTTGAGCAAATACACCGTTTGATATAAAACCAAATGCGATTATTAAAAATAGTTTTTTCATAATTTTTTTTTAAATACAACGTAAAATTAAGGCTTTATTATGTTTTTTTTTAATTTTTTTTTCAATAGAACGAAGGGAGTCAATCTTTTTTAATCTTCATTACAAGTTTATCTTTTTTAATTACATAATTCGCAGTTATTTAGAAGAACTTGCTGTTATAGCACGATCATTTTAGCTGAAAATTTAGTCCCGTTGTAAATTACTTGGACGATGTAAGTTCCAGAGGCTAACATTTGATTGGTTGAAAAAGTCAAAATATCGCCATCAACGGCATATATGTTACCAAAGATTTTGGAACCGAGCAGCGTATAAATATTTACTTCAATTGTGCTATTGATAAAATTATAAAACAGCAGGTTAATTTGATTATTGGTCACAGGATTTGGAAAAATCTTCACAAAATCGGTATTTGGGTAATAGATTGATTTGTCTGTTTTAAAAATAGGAAGTTTTTCAAAAGATCCTCCCAATACCGCATCAGACTGCGCTTCGGTCATGCACAGCCAATCCTGCATTATAGTCGCATATATTTGCCTGAAATCATGCTGAAACGGTACTTGATCATTGACTTTTGCATTTTGTGGCAAATCTGGAGAAGTACCAATCATGCCCGAAACCGGATTTGGAGTTCCTTCAACAGTTCCTCTACCCGTATTTAATGCCGCACCAAAAAACAGCACTGGTGCTCCTGATCCATGATCGGTTCCAGAACTGTCATTGCTCTTTATTCTACGCCCAAATTCACTAAAAGTCATACCTGTTACAATATCGGCCTTTCCCATCATTTTTAAGTCTTGCTGAAAAGCACCAATAGCCTGCGAAAGGATACTTAAATTTTCGGCTTGCTTACCTAAAGTTTTGTCAGTGTCCAAAACCTGATTCTCGTGGCTATCGAACGTTTTTGGATGGTTTACCACATAAATGGGCGTCTGTAAACCTCCATTGATAAGTTTGGCAACAATTTTTAATTGATCTGCAAGACCGTTTTTGTTGGGATAAGTAGGTGATTGCGGTTTGGGAACGTTATACGCTTTTTGGATTGTTTGCCTGTATGCATTACTCTGATCTTTCATTAGTCGCAAAAAAGTAAGTTCGTGACCATAATCAGAATTAGGTGCAGGATCCGATGTTTCGTTGATTACGTTCAATAAATCCTCGGGTCTGGGCACGCTATAAGCCATATTGATTTTTGGGCCTTGTAATGAAAAGGGCAAGGTAGAACCAATTTGTATGGCCAATGGATCGGTCATGTCCTTATTGGGGTAGCCAGTCGGGAAATTGGGATATACCGTGTCCAGTGCTCTACCCAACCATCCGGATTGTAATGTCTTGTCACTATCTGAAGCGGTAAACCAAATATCGGTCGCCCTAAAATGGCTGTAACTTGGATTGGGATAGGAAACTCCCTGTACAATCAGCAGTTTGCCATTATTGTACAGTTGCTGCATTTCTTTCATGGCAGGATGCAAACCCGTAGTTTCGTTATAATGCAAAGGCAAAACATCGGTTTCTTTCATCAAAATATTGGAACGCGCATTGGTCAATTCGCTCCATTTGTCTCTGGGCAAAACAGTATTCAAGCCGTCGTTTCCACCATTCATCTGAATAATGACTAATATTTTACCGCATCCAGCCGCCGCCGTAGCCAGCAATTGCAAGCTTTCACTTTCAATTTGAGAGGAAGCCATTACTGGAATATGATTGAAAACCAATGGTATTGTCGAAGCAATAGCAGTAGTCTTTATAAATTTTCTTCTTTCCATTTAAGTATAAATTAGTTTCTGAGTTGCTAAGTTTCAAAGTTTTTCTTAGAATCTCAGAAAATTAGCCTGTTTACCGTTACATTAACTGATATTCAGCAAATTCAACAATAGTGAGCAATAAGCTTCGGATTCTGGTTTTTACGATAGACAACGTCATTTCGTTGGGATTGCTTTGATAGTTTTTCCATGCGGTTGTCCAATATCCATCAGAAGTTTGTCCTGTTAAAAGGGTTTGTGTCTTGATTGCATTTTTGGCATTCAGGCTAAAGTCTATCGGAACTAAATATTGGATGCATTCATTAACCAATAAGTTGGGATCCTCGCAGATGGCATTTGGAAATTGTTTGACAAAAGCGATAACATCCACCTCCATTCGGGTGGTTACTCCATTTTTTTCTATATCAAAACCATAAAATAAATATTCTATCAGGCCATAACGTCTTTGAATGGAATTGGAATTAATCCAATATTCATGAAATGACGGTTTTTGGTAAAAAGCTTGCCAGCCCGCCACATTTGGGATTGCTCCAATGGATTGCTGCATATCGTACATGGCATGATTGAACTGGTTCCAAAGATGATACTGCGCTTCATAATTAGTTGGATCTTGCACATTATAATTAACGTTGAAAGTACGCATCGTACCCACAATAACGTCTAATGGCGATTTGATATAAACCCCACGGTTAGCCATGTCAAAAAAATGTTCGCTCTTGAATAATTTGTCCAAAACGGGTAAAATATCCCAATTATTGGCAACAAAATGCTGTGCCAAAGGAATAATTACATTGGCTTCGATATTGGCATCAATATCATAATAAACGAAGAAACGATACAACCGACGGCAGATATATTCGGATACGACCTTTGACTTGGAAAAAATCATATCGATAAATAAATCCAATTCTCCGGCACCAATGTTTGGAATGACTGTGTTATTGAAAAAAGACGAGAATTTCTTGATGCTTGTATCGTGTAAATTGGCAACAAAATTAGTTGCTTCAGTCGTGGTGTTCAAATTTTGTACTCTCCATCCAGTCAATACTTTTGCGGCTTGGATAACATCGGCTTCTGTGTATTGGCTATCCTCATCTTTGCCTAAGGTAAATAGCTCCATAACTTCTCGGGCAAAATTCTCGTCGGGAGCCGTTTTGGTATTGGCCTGATTGTTCAGGTAAAACATCATGGCTGGCTGTGTAGCCATGTCGCGTATTAAGGTTTTGTAATTACCGGTAGCATTGTCACGAAACATTTTCATGTATTTGTAACAAATGCGAGCCGAATTGGTATTGCAAAATTGATTTGAGGATTGTTTTATAAATTCAAAATCAACAGGAATAAAGTGATACCAAAAAAGGGTCATCTTCTCGCGGATTGTTATGTCCTGATTGAAGGCAAGACCAAGTGACCAAGAACTTAAACCAGACGTACGGTGGCCATTTGTATCTCCTCCGATGTCATTGGTAGCAAAAGCATCATTGGTCCAATCGGCTCCATAAGGTAGTCCGTTTTCGTCTGGATCTTCATTCTCGTAATAGTTTATTGGGGGTAAAGGAGGAGTGTTGTCTACTGTCAGTATCAAATTTACCGCTTGGTTCATGCCGAGTCCCAACACGGTATCTACGTCAGATTTTTTGTATCCATAACCTGTTCTTCTCAATAAATGTAATGCTTCCGAAGTTGTCCATACGCCTGTATATGGTGAAAGTCCGCTGGTAACATTGGTAACGCGTTCTGTTTCTGAACCGGGTTTTTCAGTTAGATTTCTGTTGGGGTTTGTTAACGACGAATAACGGCGTCCGTTATAAATTTTACGGGAGTATTTTTCGAATAAAGGGTCTTTTTCCTGAGCACTAATCAAAAGCTTTTTCAGTAATTTAGCAAATAAGTCCCGTCTGGACAGAGTAATGTTTCCCATAAAATATGATTTCGATTATTGTCATATTGCGATGACAAATCTACCAACGACAAATATATCGAAATAGGCATATCTGATTCATAAAACACGACAAAACACGTATTTTTACGTGTTTTGTAAGAAAAAATTATAAAATAATGATTATTCTAAATTTTCGTTTACAAATCCATGAAAACTAATGTTTTTATGTCTGAAAATAATTTCCACTCATTCTAAAATTACCAGATTCTTAACAGCAAAAACAAATTGCAATCTGTATTTTCATACTTTTAACTGTGGATTGCAAAAAATCTGCTTGCCTGGAATTTCAAAAACACCAACTCAATTCAAAATCTCATGAAGAAGTCTTTTTTGTTAACTATTTCTATTGTTTTACTAGCTTGTCAAGAACAATCCAATAGTGATTTTAAAACACTTTATTCGCTTCCAAAAAAGTTAAAGGAAGTTTCCGGAATTACTTATTTTCCGGAAACGAATTTGATTTATACAATTGAAGACAGCGGAAATGCCAATGTAATATATACTTTAAATGCTGAGGGAAAATTAGAAAAAACCATTACTGTTGAGAATGCAACCAATGTGGATTGGGAGGATATCACCAAGGATAAAAAGGGTAATATTTATATAGGCGATTTTGGAAACAACGATAATAAACGCAAGGATTTATGCATTTATAAAGTTGTCAAAAATGAACTGAATAAAGAAAATGCAGTTTCCGAATATAAAATTTCGTTTTCATATCCTGAACAAACTGAATTTCCACCGAAGAAAAAAGAGCTGTTTTATGATGTCGAAGGTTTTTTTGAGTACCAAAATTATTTTTATCTTTTTACAAAAAACAGAAGCAAAGGCTTTGATGGGACGGTTTTCATTTATAAAATATTAAATGCGGCTGGAATTCAAAAAGCAGTAAGGATTGGAGAATTTAAAACCTGTGATAATTACAATCATTGTGTCCTGACCAGTGCAACGATTAGCCCAGATGGGAAAAAAGTGGCGCTGTTAAGTCACGATAAAATTGTTTTGTTTCAGGATTTTCAAGGAGATTTATTTCAGAAAGGTTCTCAAACGGAAATAAAACTGAATCACTTTTCACAAAAAGAAGCCATAGTTTTCAAAGACAATAACACGCTTTTAATTGCCGACGAAAAAACAAATAAGGTTGGAGGCAAGGTATATGAATTTAAGTTGAAGTGATAAATGAGTTGCTAAGTTTCTGATTTACAAAGCGACTAAGTTTTTGACTCAGAATCTTGGCAACTTCCCTTAAAAACTATATGCCGCTCCAAAAATAACCCTGCCGGCTTCTTCAGGAGACTTGAAGTATGAAATGCGTGCCGTTATGGTGTTCACGGCATTTAACCAAAGTCCGCCACCATAATCATTGTGCCATTTTCTGGAATTTTCGCCTTCAAGCCAGATCCTTCCGTAATCGAAGCCACCCAAAATCCCGTAAGTCATCGGAACAATCGTACGCCGGATTTTGCCAATAGTAAGTCTGAGATCAGTGCTTTGAGAAAAATAGGAATTCCCTAAAAAGCGCTCATTTCTATACCCGCGTAAATCTTTGTCACCGCCTAAAACCGCTCCTTGGTAAAACTCATAATTATCATTGAAGATTGTTTTTCCTTTGATATAAGTGGCTAAAATTAATTTTCCGTTTTTATCAATTTTATGTGTAAAACCCAGTATGCTTTCCAAAGATGGGAAGGACTGTTTCGTGTCTTCTAAATTAGCAGTCCAGCTGGCTTCAAGGGCAAAAGCGATTCCTAAATTGGGTTTTGCCTTAAAATCAGAATTTTTAAAACTATATCTGATTCGGGCACCACCAAAAGTCTGAGTATTAAAAATGTCAGGATTAATACCATCAAGAGTGTTTATAAATCGGCCCTCGGTATCTTCTATTTTCATTTTTTCCAAAAAAGGCTGAAAATAAAATTCACTTCCGTAACGTCCCACATGTCTTATGGCGCCAGCAACTTTTAACTGTTGGATACGCACTCTGTTGTAATCCATTCCCAATTCCTGATCCTGATTTTGAGTTTCGTTTCCGTAGCCAAAATAGTTTTTTGCAAAATTGGGCGTAGTATATTGAGATTCAACATCGATAACCCATTTTCCCAACAAACCTGGAAAATGTGCAACATAATTAAATTCAAGACCACCAGTTGCAAAATAGTAAAAGGCATTTAAAACATGTCTTTGTGTATAAGGATTTTGTTTGAAATTGTTGACTGTATAATTTACATTGACACCTGCTTTGACACCATCGTCCGGATTGTAACCAATAGTTGGAAGACCAGAAATAACATTGTATTTTGGTCTTTCATAATTGTACAAATTGACATCGTAATCGTCTGTTAGTTGCGTTTGTGTTTTGGAATCCAGATTATAAGTGTTTGCCTTGGATTTAAAATCATAAACAATAACTCTTTTGCCGTTTGTAATGTTATAGGTGTCATTGTTTTGTCCGCCAATCAAACGAATTTTTATATTTGATTTGTGATTGCCAATGACTTCAAAAATATCATTGTCATCCAAACCATAAATCCATAGATTTTCAGTTTTGGCATCGGTTACTTTTTTGGTGTAAATTAATTCATCGGCTTCTTTTTTAATTCTAAAAACCTGAATTTCGATACTTTTATCAGCATTATGATTGATAATGAATTTGTCTTTTTTATCGGTTCCCGCAATCATTACGGTATGGCTCAAAACATTAAAATATTTCGAGGCATATTTTTGAAGTTCTTTTTTTCTGTTTTTTAATTTTGCCTTAATATCATCAATAGTTTCATCCTGAACTTCTTTTGGAAGTGATCTGAAAGCATCATCAATATCATTATCTGTTAAATGTTCCTGAATATATTTGGCCTGAGCCAGCCAATCTTTTTCCTCAGCGGTTCTAAGAAAAGCCAAATCCAGCGGATATGGTTCTCTGTTAATCCATTTAACATTGTCAATTTCATTCTTGAAAGTACGCATGTGACGAAGTGCCGGAATGTTCATTAAGATAGCAAAGGCAGCCCCGTCGTATTTTGAAAAAGCCTGATCGCGATCGCGAGGAATTGGTTTGTAAATTACTTTTCCGTCTTTTTTATATTCTCCCCAACGCCATTGGTCGCTGTGTCTGTCCCAATCGCCAATCAGCATGTCAAATAAACGGGCTTTTATATATTCTTTTTCATCAACCGAATATTTTTCATCCTTGTGAAGATTCTGCATCATGTCATCGGTACCAATTATATTCGTTGGCTTACCAAAATTTTTGGCATCCAAGTGATTGTCTGCAGGACGTTCTTCAACCATATATAAAGCATCTCCAAAGTTGGAATTAAATTCCTCCAAAGCTTTTTGTTTCGGAACATAATATAAAAAAGGATTTGTATGAGCCAAACCAATTTTATCTGCCATATTACCAACAGCAAATGGCGTGTAAGGATGAGATGTTGTATAAAAATCAAGGAGGAAATCTTCGGCATAAGTGTCTTGAAAATCATTTACAATATATTGATCTTTAAAAGCAACTGCCTGCAAAAACTGTGTAGCACTTTTTTTCATAGCACGTATTACGTACTCTCTTCCTTTCGAATCAGCCAATCGAAGTGAGACAGATTGATGGCCCCCGCCTTCGCGAATGGGTTTCAAACCTCCAAAAAGAGTATCCAAAGTGACCGTTTTTGCTTCAATTGGTAAGCTGTAATATTTTCTATAATGATTTCCGAATAAAAATTTATGAACCAAACTTTTTTGTGTCATTTCTTCGGTATAAATCGAAGTTTTAAAACTTGGCGGAAAATTATTTGAAGTAGTAGCAGCCCAATTGATCTCTTTGGCTTTTATGATTTCATGTTCAAAAAGCAGTTTTTCCTTATTATTTTCATTTCCAAAGTAAGCTACTTTGGCATCACCACTTTTAAATAAGGTAAGCACGGCATAACCATTTCCACCATACGAAAAATCACTTGGATTTACCGCTCTGGCAGCTTCGGATTTTGAACCGGCACCACTAATAATCTGCGGAATATTTTCTTTGTAGATGTACTGTAGATTATGATCGTGTCCCGAAACTACAATTACATTTTTCTGCTTTTGCAAAAGCGTTTTTATTCGCTTGGCATAAATAGTGTATTGCTTGTTTTGAAGATCCTGTGGACTAACTCCAGATGTTTTTCGCAATAAATTAATAAAAGAACCTATTACAGGAAGCGGGATTTTTTGTTCCAAAGGGTATAATTGTTTCTCCAATGAAAATTGACCTCCATGTGTTCCGTTGCTTAATAAAGGGTGGTGAATGGCGAGAACGACTGTTTTCTCTTGGTTTTTATTCAGTAAACTTTCCAGTTCATCAAAAAAACCTTCTCTGGTTTTGATGTCACAATTGTCGTTTATTGTTGGATGATTATCCCAATCTTCCAGAAACCATTCGCTATCTATGGTTATCAACGTGGTGACGCTGTCAATTTTTACATCTTCAATCGGGCAGCTTTTTCTAGGTAGAAAAGCTTTTTTGTCATCTAAATATTTCGTTACAAAATCGGCTTGAAGTTCCAATCCTTTAATGCCATTATACCAATCATGATTTCCTGGAATTACAATTGTTTTCCCTTTGAAACCTTCAGTTAATTTTAATTGATTGCTTAGTTTTTTTTCTGCTAATGCTTTTCCTGATGCATTGTTTTCACTGGGAAAACCTTTTGGATAGATATTGTCGCCTAAAAAAAGAAGAGTAGCTTTTTTATTTGATTTTTTTAGTTTTTGATGCAATAGTTCAAGTGTTTGCTGCGCTTGTTCTTCATCTGCATTTCCGGCATCTCCAACCAAATAAAAAGTGTGGGCAATTTTTATGGTATCTGTTGCGTTTTCGTTTTCATTGGCACTCACATTTTTTCCATATTGAGGATTATGCGTCGCACAGGAATTCAGAATAAGCAATAAAGTTATAATGGCAGAATATTTTTTAATCATGGTAATAAAACCATTATCCAAAAACAATTTCATAATTTAGAGGTATTAAAATATTCTTTATGAATCTAATAGAACGGTCTGAAGATTTCGTCAGCAAATTACTCAAAGATAAACTTTCTAAGTTATATTCTTATCATAATATCTTTCATACTTCCAATGTTGTTACTGCAGTTAAAAAGCTTTGTATCAAGGAGAATGTAGAGGATATTGAAAAAGAAATACTTTTGGTTGCTGCCTGGTTCCATGATACGGGTTACATCAATGGCGTAGAAGAACATGAAAAGGAAAGTGTTGAGATTGCTGTCAAGTTTCTAAAAGAACAAGGACAATCGGAAGATTTTATAGCAGAAGTGTCTAAACTTATTATGGCAACTTCCAAATTTTATGTACCGCAAACCCAATTAGAGAAGATTATCAAAGATGCCGATTTTGTGCATATTACGAGTCTGGAATACAATTCGACTTGTGAATTGTTGCGTTTTGAGTTGCAAAATACGATGAATCTTTCGTTTGATAATCTGGAATGGGCAAAAGAAAATCTTGATTTTTTAATGAACAAACATCGGTTTTATACGGATTATGCGATAAAAAAATGGCAGCCTTTAAAAGAGAAGAATATAGCCATGGTTCAAAAAAAACTACATAAGCAGGAATTGAAAAAAACAAGAGAAATCGAAGAGGAAGAAAAAAAGAAGTACAAAGACGAGAAACCTGATCGTGGGATAGATACCTTATTCCGCACTACTTTAGGAAATCATACCCGTCTAAGCGGAATTGCAGACAGCAAGGCGAATATTTTATTGTCTGTAAATGCTATTATAATCTCAATTGCTCTTTCGTCTATAATTCCGAAACTGGACAGCCCAAAAAATGCACATTTGGTAATCCCGACATTTATTATGCTGATGTCTAGTGTTATTACCATAATTTTTGCCATTCTTTCGACACGACCAAAAGTGACTTCAGGAATTTTTACGCGTGAAGACGTAGAAGCCAAAAAAGTTAATTTGATGTTCTTTGGAAATTTTTACAAAATGCCTTTGGAAGATTATAATTGGGCAATGAATGAAATGATGAAAGACCGTGATTATTTGTATTCGACGATGATTAAGGACTTGTATTATCTGGGGCTGGTTTTACAGCGTAAATACAATCTGCTTCGAATTGCCTATAATTTTTTTATGGTTGGAATTATCATAACGGTTATTTCGTTTATAATCGCTTTCAAAAGTATATAAAAGCAAGAGCTCAGCTAAAAATTAGTTGAGCTCATCCAATAAATCCTGATAGGTGATTTTTTTCTCGCCAGTATTGGAAATGTTGTTAATTACCTTTACACGAATGGCTCTTAATCCCGAAACGCCTTGCAGATCTTCAACTTCGAATTGTTCTATCAATGGCTCAAGGATTTTTATGTGCTGCAAATATTTGATGTATTTTAAATACTCTGCTTCTTCGCTATTTTGAGAGTATACAATCGTAATTTTTTCTTTTGCGGTAATACGTTCTGTTGTTCCTTTTATTTTTGCCTTGTCGATACGTTTTTTAACGACTTCATATCTTGCATTGTATGTGCCGTCAACATCAAAACGTTTTTCATCCATTCTAAACCGGATAGAAAGTGCCGAACTGAAAACCAGTATCAAGGAAGTAACATCCAGTTCATAAGGCAAGGTTTCCTTAAGTTGATGATGTTCCAGTTCCATTTCGCACAAAGTCTGCAATTGCCATAAGCGCAAATTGTGCAGGTACATGACATCAAAAGGTTTTGCAGGCGATATTGAAGCACCAATGTATAAATTATGCTCTACACCGTCCGTTTTGAAACGTTCGTAATAATGAGGATAGATTAATTGTGCTTCCAGTTGTTTTTTATCCAATACCGAAGCTAATTTTTTATTGATAATGGACATGGCATTATCAAATTTCTTTCTTTCCTGATAAAACATTCCTGTTTTTTCATCAAGACTGGCAAAATACAATTCTTCCAGTTTTTCGCTTTTGGCATTCTCTTTTGTATTCTTTAAAAGTGGATGGATTTCTTCTTCAATATAACGCTGAATATGCTGTTCGGTATCGGCTTTTAGGGTTTGGTTCAATTCATCACGGAGCGATTCCAATTCAAATTTTCGTTGATTCAAAAGCATTAAGTTGCTGTTTGGTTTTTGGTTTTCCAAAATTTCCAATATCGTTGCAAGCTGGTTTTTTAAATCTTTTTTTACCGTTTCATTTCGATGTTCCGATGAACCCTGAATGTCGATTTGTCCGTATAAGGGAAACACATTTTTAAAAACAATTTCCTTAAAAATGTAGTCTTGACCGGGATTACTGTTTTGAAAATAATTTTGGGATTCTTTTTTGAATTTCCAATATACACTAGGGTGAATAGTGGTGTATTCCCGCTGGATAATAGCTTCAACCTGATGCTGCATATCCGTATTATAGCGATCAATTGTGTCTGTCAAATAGGGTAGAACCAATTCGAGTTTGATTGCATTTACACTATTAAGATCACGTGCCTTTTCGGAAACCAATTCCACTACACCTAATAATTGCCCCTCTTTTATAATAGGAGCGAAAACACAGCTATTGATATTTTGCCTCAATAAATGCTCGCCCAGTTTTTTGTTTTCAGATTCCTCCGTAAATTTTTGAACATTAGAAATAACAAAAGGTTCCTTGTTGGCTAATAAATTTTGAAATGAACATCCAAAAAAAGCATTGTTGCATTCTACTTCCTGATCTGCGGCAAGCAAAAAACTTTGGAATTGATAATCATATTTAACAGGTCTTATAAATTTATCTTCATCAGGATTGTAAATGATGAAACCAACTTTTAAATCTGGAATTTTAAAAATGGATTTAAAAATATTCAGGATAACTTCGTTTGTTTCAACCGTCCTTGTATCTGGTTTGAGCAGGTTGCTTTTCAGGTTTGAAATAGCGCTTTCTGTCGTGGCATCAAACAGTGAAACTATTCCAAAACCTTTTAAAATCCAGCTGCCCACAGGAAATTTGGATTTCCATAATTCGATATCCTTATAATTATCAATCAACAAATCAATATCGTCCTGAGTTAGCGAAACTGAATTCTCTGTTGGAATAATTTCAATAAAATCGGCATTGTACAAAATGCGGTAATGCTTTTCTATTCCGTCTCCATCTGGAATATCGTAAAAAAAAGGTCTGTTAAAATCAATTTTTTGCTTGTAATATGCGCTTAAAATCAGACAGCAGTTATTAATATAAAATTGGTGACTGTCAAAATCGCGAATTTCCATATAAAACTCATCGCCCGCATGACGCAGAATTTTCTTGAAACGTTCCGTATAATTGAAGGATATATTTTGAAACGGAATCGTAATTGCCTTTATTTCATTGTTTGTTAAGGCAGTAGGGAATAAATCGGCTGTGATGTTTTTGATTAAGCCTTCATTTTTTTTAATGATGTCAAAATCTTGAATTCCTGTTCTCAGTTCGGGTATGGATTCTATTTCCCTTAAAATGGCTTTGGCATAATTTGCCCGATAATCAACATTGGATATGGCTATTTTCTCAAAAGATTCAATTAGCTTATGAAATGAGATTATGGTTTGGAAAGGGCTTTCGTTGTTCAAATGATGATCCATCTGGATATGATTTTAGAATGTAAAAATAAGCATAAATCAGGCATGTTTTCTATTCTGTTATTCTTTTCGTTTATAATGGAATTGCAATATAAACCGTTGGAACTGCAAAGAGGTTTAATTTTTAACTTCAGTCCAGTTTTTTCCATCTTTTGCCTTCAAATTGGCTTGAAAAAAAACGGAATTATTTTGTTCGGTAAGATTTACTTCAAAAGTTTCCAAAGCCTTTAAAAACTCGAAATTTTTATTTTTTACAATAATAAAACGCCAGTCTTTCGGTTGTATTTTTGCAAAATTTATTTGCATATAACCAATTTTGGAACTGGTGGATTTTGAAGACCAGTTTTTAGGAAGATTGGCTTCGAATATCAAAGAATTGTTTTTGACGAAAGTTTTGGTTTTTGCCAATGGGAAATTCACAAAAATCTGATGGCTGTCAATTGCATTTTGTTTTTTTAAATAATCATGGGCTTTTGCGGAGTTATCCGTTTGCATTGAGAAATAGAAGGAAGGTTCACGAGTTGAATGAACAATGATTTTCTTTATCGGATTAAAGTCATCATCATAATCATACGTAATTGCAGAGTCCTTTTTTTCAATGATGTTATGGAAGACTAATTCAGTCTGAGTAGGGTGATGGATTAAGATGGAATCCAAGTCAAATCCAATCATTTTGTTGATTTTGGCTTGATTGCGCTTGATTAAATCCTGATCTCGGATTAGATCGAAATTAAATCCCAATGAAAGTAACGCATTTGGATTTTGAATAAAAGATGCCGTTTTTCTAAATTTTGGGTTCAGGTTGATTTGGCCTTCAGCCGAGATTTCATTATCCCTTAGCGATACATTTATAATTGCGTTTTCATTGAGCAACTTGTTTTTTTTGATCCAAATGGTAACAGCATTGGAACTTTTAATTTGCTTTTCTATTTTTTTGGAATCAAAATAAGAGTTTTTTATAAACAAATCTTCGGCTATTTGAATACAGTCTTTTTGATCCTTAGAAGTATTTGCACAGTATAAAATTGTATTTGCATATCGAATAATATTGGTTTTATTGGTTTTCGAATAATAACCAATAAATGAATTGACAGATTTTGTTTTGACAAAATGGGAATCGATTAAGGCCTTGTCGAATTTTGCTTCATTTTCTATTTTGGCAACAAGATACCACTGGGTCAAAGGTTGGTTCTCGATATGGAAAAATGTCAAATAATCTGGTGTTTGCAGCCCATAATTTGAAAAATCAAAACGCTTTTTGGTTTTGGAATCTTTTGGACAAAACCCCCATTGCGAAGGATTTTTTAAGCAGGAAAAAATAAAATGGTTTCTAGTATTCTTGATATCGACAATTACAATTCCATCAGCGTTTTTGGGGATGCTTTTTTCATCAAATTGTTTATGGAATCCGTACCAATAAAGGAAAGCCATACTTCCTATTACGATAAGAAGTATGGCGATTTTAAGAGAATAGTTTTGTATCCTCTTCATAAGTTATTCGGTAACGGTTGTTTCCTTTGTTTCCTTCTGTTTTTCAGTGTATATTTCATTAATCACGTCAAAGAAATATTGCAAGCTATTGGTGTGTTGTCCCTTAATCATATAGGATGATTCTGAAGTTATAGTGCCGTTTTTAAATTTGGATTCCATGGTAATTTCACCGGCATTTTTCAATGCAATATCCCAGTAGTTACTTTTGGCCTCTTTTTCAAATTCGGTTTTGGAAGCGGTAATGATTTTTTGAAGATCAAACCAGCCAGAAGAATTGTTCTTGGAAATAGACTTTTTGAAATCGGATTGCAGGGGCATCACTTTTTCCTGGATAAGGTTTTCTACATTCTCCTTGGAAGTTGTTATCATAAAGACGCCATTTTTTAGCCCAAAATACAAGTTTTCCAACAAATTGTCTTTTTCAAAATGAATCGTATAATATCCGTTAGTCAATTTATAATCCGTTCCAGTGAATTTATCGGTGTTCAAAGGAAGTTTGAGCAATTTGTCTACAAAAGATTCATTTTTAGTATTCAAAAGAAATGTGAAATCGGGCTGAATTTCATCTTTGGTACCTTTGGTTTCTACTTGTTCATAGTTTTCATTATACTGATAGCTAACATAATCTCTTTTTATTTTTTTTAGGTCATGAAGCACAAAAATAGCATTACCCGGAACCAAATCAGCAATCGCTTTTTCGTCCAAAAGCAAGGCAATTGCATCAATCAAAACATCGGTTTCTTTTCCGCTGGCTTCCTTTGAGTAGGCTTTATAAACAGAACTTAAAGTATTTTTCATCACCTTGTATTCATAGTTTATGATAGCTTCCGTATTCATGCTGATGGAATAATATCCCAAGATATTGTTACCCACATAATTCAACATGTTTTTATCTATTTTGGAATCAAACATTTCCTGATACGATTTTTTTATTTCGTCGGTTTTGGGAGTCATTACCTGATTCAGTCTAATTCTATCTTTTTCAAAATAGCCGTTGATGTGATAGTTGCTATTCAAGAGTCCATTTTTATAGATTCCCATCAAGGCAGCATTGTTGCCGGCAAATGCCGAAAATAATTGGCTGGTTAATAGATCCAAGTCAGCAAAGGCATAGAAATCGGATTTTGGGTCGCTATCCTTAAAAATAATCGGCTTAATTGTTTGTTTTTCTTTTGCAGAATCGAAAGTTTCCTTAAAAATTAAATCAACAACCGAGTTTATTTTCAATCTTTCAATAGAGTCTGATTTTTTAAATTCAAGATCCTCGAGTTTTCTGTTGGTTTCATCCAGTTCGGCTTGAGCCTTTTCTTGTCGTGCATAAATTTCTTCTTCGGTAGGCTCAACAATTACAGGTTCTTTAATAGTTTTCTTTGTTTTTTTGCTTTTTTTGGATTTGCTCTTTTTGGAGGTATTTGTTTTTTTGGGTTCAGGAGTTGGTTTTATTTCTTCAGTTACATAAGGAGCTACATCAGAAACAGCCGCTACCGAGTCTACAAGCACATTTGTAGTGTCCATCAAGGTTAAATCAGAGTAGGGCTCATTGTATTTTTTATATGGTTTTGTATAAGAGGCATTTACCAAAACAGCAAATTTATCATTCCATGCCAAATGATGATTTTTGGAAGTGCTTACTGTTGTATAGTTTGTTTGTTTTTTGATTTTAAGGCTATCGCCATATTTTCCTTGTATTAATTTTTCGAATTGGACAGCATTGTTAAGGGGAATCAATACTACATAATTCATAACGGTATCCCTATTGGAATAATACTGATAGTGGTTACGATTAATGTCAATTCCGGTTTGGCTCAAATCTTTTGGCAGAAATTTTAATTCCTTGTCTAATAGCGCTTGCATCCACGGATATTCCTGAATCGTTTTGAGAGCAACTTTGTCATTTAGATTTTTACTGTTAAAGCATAATGCAAAGGGTGAATTTTGGGGAACTTTGTTTTCTAGATCCTGTGCGGATATTGCCGTAGAAAAACAGATTAGAAGTAAAAGGAAATAATTTTTCATATTTTGAAGTATAACAGTTGTAATGGATATGTTTTTAATTAAGCGTAATGTTGTTTTCTATTTTTTCATTTCCGTTAATGAGGTTTATTATGGATCCATTCAGCTTGATAGCCTTTTTGCTTTTGGATGTCGTCGCATTTTTATTGGAAAATGATTTTATAGTGGAATCAAATTTGTAAACCGAAGTATATTTTGCAGTTTGAAAAACTTCCTTGTCGGATTTTTCCAATTTCTCATAAAGAGCCTTAATCGGAATTTTTTGTGTGCGGATAAATTTTTTGTCCATAAAAGTAAAGTAGTCCGTACTCAGCGAAGGATCTAATTTTTTACTGTTTTTCAGTTTCAGGAAAGCCGCATTAAGATTGCTTATTTTTTGAAAATCAAGATCAATTGCAAAAATATAATTCGTTAGGTCGATATTGGTTTTCACATTTGAAATTCCTGAGGTACTTTGAGCCAATGCTTCTATTTTTGAAGCTTCTTTTCTGATTTCTTCCTTGGATGGAATGGTGTAGCCATTTATTTTTTGCATTTTTAAAATCGAATTTATTTTAGTTTTGCTTTGGCTGAAATTTATCACAAAATTAAAATGTCCCGATCCATCATCTTTCATTTGAACTTCTTCTATGACTTCAAAGCAGCTTTGAAACAAAAAGACAAAACACAATAAGGGTAAAAAATAAAACTTTTTCATTATAGAATTTTTGCTTCAAAAAGCAATGATTAGTTTGTAAGCAATAGATTGCAAAGGAAAGCATAATTTTCGTTGTTTGGATTTTTTAAGTGTTTTTTTAACCTTGTATATTTGACTTTAATCGTTTTTTTTGAAAGTCATTCTTAAAAAGAGAAAACCAAATATTCCTGATACTAAAGAAGCAATCAAAATAGCAATTTTAGAATAGGTTATTACCTCTTCGCCATTGTTTTTAAAAGCCAATAAAGTGATAAAAATGGACATGGTAAACCCAATTCCTCCCAGCATTCCAGCACCCAAAATATTTTTCCATCTTAAATCTTTAGGCAGTTTACAAATTCCTATGCTTACTGCAAGTAATGAAAATAAGTAAATCCCTAGCGGTTTTCCCACTACTAGCCCAAGTAGGATTCCAATAGAGTTTTCATGACCCAATCCTTCATGCCAATCGCCTTTTATGGCTATGCAGGTATTGGCAATGGCAAATAACGGAAGAATAATAAATGCTACTGGTTTGTGTAAAAAATGCTGCAATCGATAGGATGAGGTTTTTTCTCCTCCATCTCCAAAAGGAATGACAAATGCCAATAAAACGCCAGTTATAGTAGCATGCACTCCTGAATTTAGCATAAAATACCACATCAAAATGCCTCCAATAAGATACGGAGCCACATGATGTACTTTGCGTCTGTTCAAGAAGAATAAGATTCCCATTATGGCAAATGCGACAAGTAAATTGGTAAATGCAATTGTTTGGGTATAAAATAGGGCAATGACAAGTATAGCGCCCAAATCGTCAATCACGGCAAGAGCAGTTAAAAATATTTTTAACGATGCAGGAATTCGGTTGCCTAATAAGGACAAAACACCAATCGCAAAAGCAATGTCGGTTGCCATTGGGATACCAGCACCGTTTTGTGTATGCGTTCCGTAGTTAAGAGCCATGAAAATTCCAGCGGGTAAAATCATGCCTCCCAACGCACCAAAAATAGGAAGTATGGCATTTTTGATATCGGACAATTCACCATCGTATATTTCGCGCTCTAGCTCCAGTCCAATCAATAAAAAGAAAATTGTCATCAAACCGTCATTAATCCAATGAGTGATGGAATGATGCCCAATTTCGGTTTCCCAAAAAGAAATATATTCGGTTTGAATAGGAGAATTAGCCATTAATAATGAAACTATAGTTACAATAAGCAGCAATATGCCACCCGCTTTTTCGCTCTGAAAGAAATCGGTAAACGTTTTTGTTAATTTCATTTATGATAGAATTTAATAGGAATTGCTAATTTAAGCATTTGTAAATTAATTTGTTTAAAAACGGTAAAACGCCAACAAAACATTAGCGTATAGTTATCTGTCATTTTAACCAACTACTGTGCTAATATCAATAAGTTAAAAGATTATATGAAAAACACTAACTTAGCAATCGAATTGTAACGACAAGAATTAATGAAAAATAAGTATGTAAATTTTATATCGGACGAACATTTATTGACCTGTGTTGGTAATCTTCATAAATCTTATTTGAAAGCCAAAAATAATATAACTAAGAGAAACTTTTATTCAAATAAGGTAGATACAATAAAGCTGACTTTTGATGCGAAATTTAATGATATTGAAGAAGAAAGCCTTATCCAAGCTGAAATATTAAGACAAATAGATAAGTCAATCAACAATTCAATCGGTACATTTCACGAACAGATTTTAGGCGGAATCATAGGTTTTGAAGTTGGAAATTTGAGTGGTTTCGATATTAAAGCTACCGATAACACTTTGTTTGCCGACATTAAAAATAAACATAACACTATGAACAGTAGTTCGGCTGAAAGTTTGTTTCAAAAATTGGCTCGTTATGCAGATGATTACAAAAAAGCAAAATGCTATTGGGTTCAAATTTTAGCAAAAAATAGTTTTAACGAACTTTGGAAAGGTGAAATAAATGGCAAAGAATATAGCCACAGTCGAGTTTACAAAATTTCAGGTGACCAATTTTACGCATTGCTTTCAGGACAACAAGACGCACTCTTACAGTTATACAAAGCTTTACCTAAAGCAATAAAAGACTATTTGCATTCTATTGAACACAACAATTCAATCACTGAAAATTCTGCTATTGATGAAATAAAAGAGAAAACAGAAATTTCTAAGCGTAGTATTTTAGACCAAATAACATTCGAAAATTACAGCTATTATTTAGGTTTCGATAAGCTATAATATTGGTTTAAAAATTTTACAATCGAATAGCCAACTTCTTTTCCGAGGTTTACGGGAACAGCATTTCCTATTTGTTTGTATTGTTGGGCAATAGAACCTTCAAATTTCCAATCATCAGGAAAAGTTTGAATGCGAGCATATTCTCGAATGGTAAAAGGTCTAGTTTCTTCAGGATGGCAACGCTCCGTTTGTTTTTGAGCAGGGCTACAAGTTAATGTTAGACAAGGTTCATCCCAACCAATTCTTCGGGCAATACCAGTTTTTCCACCACCCAAATGAAAACTTCCGCCCATAAAGGATTTTTGAATTTCTAAAGGTAAATCACGCCAATAACCTTTAGGTGGAACCAAATCTAATACTTCAATTTTACTTTTTGGGTATTTAGCACCATCTGATTTTGGAACATTTGTATCGAATAATTCGCCTTTTGTCAAGGCATCTTTTAAATTATAAATTTTCTTGTATGGTTTTGGATACTCGTATTGCAAATCAATGTCTTTTCTTATGCCAACTAAAATTAATCGTTCACGTTTTTGAGGAACTTTAAAATTTATTGCTTTCAAGACCTGTACAGGAACTACATTATAGCCAATTTCATCCAAAATAGACATCATTCCTTGTAAGGTTTTACCATTTTCATGGCTTAGCAAACCACGAACATTTTCCCCAATGCAAATCGGTGGATTAACTTCTTTTACAACTCTTGCAAATTCATAAAATAAAGTTCCCCTTGCATCGGCTAAACCTAATTTTTTACCAGCATAACTAAATGCCTGACAAGGAAAACCACCTGTTACAATATCTACCTTATTATGATATTTTGAAAAATCAAAAGCTTTTATATCACCCTCTAAGACATTCCAATTTGGGCGATTTTTGCGTAAAGTTTGACAAGCAAATTTGTCAATTTCGTTGAGTGCAACACATTTCAAACCTGCCTTTTCCATGCCAATAGCTAATCCACCAGCACCAGCAAATAACTCTAAAACCTTGTATTCATTTTCAGGCTCGACAAAATTGGAAATTGTTTCTCGAACATCTGTCTGAAGAAAATCAGCAAATAAAGTTTCAACATCATCTTTTCTATAAACCCTATAATTACTCATTGGTTCACGAACAGCAGAAAGTTTTCCCTCTTCATCCCAACGGCGTAGTGTTTTTGTACTCTTATTAAGCAATTTTGCTGTTTCTGAAATAGTTAAATATTCGCTCATAACCAAATTATACAACATTAGACATTGGTTACAAATATAGTAGAAAAAATTTAAAACTTCCAAAACAAAAATGAGAAAAAATGGCAGGTTGATAACATCGATATTGGATTTGGATAATTATCTTAATGAAAGATAGGTTTTAAAATCCCCAATAATTCATGCATTCGTGGCGATAGATTTTTAAGTATAAATGTTCTGTCAAACGATAATATTTTGATTAATTTTGAAATTCTAAAAAAGACCAATCCGTATTATGGACATCAAAATTCTACATATTGACAGCAATCATCCCTTGCTTTGGGAACAATTGGAACAAGCTGGATTTATTAACCATGCCGATTTCACTTCTTCAAAGGAAGAAATTGAAGCCAAAATTCAAGATTATCAAGGTATAGTTATTCGCAGCCGATTCAAGATTGACAAACAATTTATAGATAAGGCAATAAATTTGCAATTCATAGCTAGAGTTGGGGCGGGATTGGAAAGTATTGACTGTGATTATGCCAGTTCCAAAAACGTTTCACTTATTGCCGCACCCGAAGGAAATTGCAATGCTGTTGCGGAGCATACATTGGGGATGATATTGTCTCTTTTCAATAAATTAAATATTGCCGATAGCGAAATTCGTTCTGGCGAATGGAACAGGGAAAAAAATCGTGGGCACGAACTCGATGGCAAAACGGTTGGGATTATTGGATATGGAAACATGGGTAAAGCATTTGCCAAAAAACTACGGGGCTTTGATGTAGAAGTTTTGTGTTATGATATTAAGGAAAATATAGGAGATGCCAATGCCAGGCAAGTTTCATTGCAGGAATTTCAACAAAAAACCGATGTGTTGAGTTTGCATATTCCATGGACTCCTGAAACAGATAAAATGGTCAATTCAGATTTTATGAATGCTTTCGCAAAAAATATATGGATTATCAATACTTCCAGAGGGAAGAATATCATAACTGCCGATTTGGTTGCCGCGATGGAATCGGGAAAAGTTCTTGGAGCAGGTTTGGATGTTTTGGAATACGAGAAATTGTCTTTTGAAACACTCTTTCAAGATAAAAACACACCAGAAGCTTTTCAGTATTTATTGGATGGCCGAAAAGTGATATTAACGCCTCACATAGCAGGTTGGACTTATGAAAGCCATGAGCGTTTGGCGCAGGTCATTGTAGATAAAATCAAGATCCTTTACGGTAAAAAGTAGCGTTGTAAGATTTTAATTGTTTAATAGATCGTATTTTGTAAAATTTTTATAATTTAGACCAATATCTATCAAACATTTAATTATAAGTTATGGAAAATAAAACAGAAGAAACCTGGAATACCCCTAATAATCCGATTCCAGTGTTTAAAGTTGACCCAATTGTTGTATTGCTGCTTGGTTTTGTAACCTGTGGGTTATACTTAATCTATTGGAATTTAAAAGCATCTGAGGTATTAAATGCGGTTGCTGAAAGAGAAATAATTTCACAGCCTATTGCAATTTTTGCGGGTTGTTGTTTCCCAGTAAATGCTTATTTCTTTTATTTGGTCGGTAAAGATGGTTTGCCTGCAGCTCAAAGAAGAGCAGGGATTGCAGTGAAGGATGATTCGGTACTTTACTTGATTTTAGGGCTGTTTTTTCCAATGGTTGCAGCAATGATTGTACAAAGTGAAATCAATAAGTTGTATTAACAAGAATGAAAAGACAACGAAAAATACTCGGAATTATAGGAGCGATAGTAACTCTTATAATTCCGTTTTTTTTAATGTTGCACAATCAAGATAATCATCTTGAAATGGATCAATCGTTATGCCCATTCAAGATGCTTACAGGATTTCCTTGTCCAGGTTGCGGAATAACAAAGTCACTGGTCTATTTTTATGAGGGAGATTTATACAAAAGTTTACATTATCATATTTTAGGACCTTTTGTAGTTCTTTTTTGTGTAGTGACAATATTTGTCTTAATAACCGAATTAATGACCAAAAAGGAATATTTTAATGGAATTCTCTACAATAAAAAATTGGCTTATGTACTGGCTTGTTTTTTGATCTGTTATCAAATAGTTAGAATTACTCATTTCGTAGAAAACAATACTTGTGATTCTATTTTAAAGGAATCCATCTGGAAATAAAAAAAAGCCCGTATTGGGCTTTTATTTATGTTTAGGATAAGATTTTATTCTTCATCTGGCTCATCTTTGTCATTCAATTTTCGTTCCAATTCGGCTTGGAATTCTTCCATGACAGGTTTCATGGTACTTTCCGGAATATCCGCAATTCGAATGTACATTAACCCATCTATTGCATTATTGAATAATGGATCAACGTTAAAAGCGATTACTCTTGCATTTTGCTTGATGTATTTTTTAATCAAAACGGGTAAACGTAAATTTCCGGGTTCCAATTCGTCGATAATTTTGTCGAATTTATTCAAATCAGCTTCGGCTTCATCCAGAATGAAATCTTTGTCAGCATCTTTAAGTTTTACCTTATATGCCTTTTTCGGATGTACGTATTGTGCAATATAAGGATCGTAATAATTGGATTTCATGAATTCAATCATCAACGATTTTGAAAAGTCAGAAAACTGATTGCTAATACTTACCCCGCCAATTAAATATTTATGCTCCGGATAACGCAAAGTGGTATGAATAATCCCTTTCCAAAGCAGGAATAAAGGCATTGGTTTTTGCTGGTATTCTTTTACGATAAAAGCACGTCCCATCTCAATCGAACTCAGCATCATATCGTTTAATTCCGGTTCAAATCGAAATAAATCATTCAGATAAAAACCTTCGATACCGTATTTTGGATAAATTTCAGAACCTAATCCCATACGATATGCACCAGCAATTTTCTTGGTTTCATCATCCCACAAGAACATGTGATTGTAATATTGATCGTATTTGTCAATATCAATAGACTCATTGGTACCTTCTCCAACCTCCCTAAAAGTGATTTCTCTCAAACGGCCTATTTCGTGTAAAATATGCGGAATTGATTTGGCATCTGTAAAAAAGACTTCGTAATTTTTACTCTGCAGCAAACGACAGTCTTTTTTACGCAGATTTTTTACTTCGGCTTCAATTTTATTTTGATCGCTTGCGGTAACAATTGCTTTCGGGCTTTTGGTTATTTTAAGCGATGGTGTTTGTAAAAGTTTAGATTCTTTTTCAAACGGATTGGCGAGCATATAGGTTTTCTTTCTCAGGAATTCCGTATAATCTTCAATGGATTCGTATTCGTTTTGTTCGGCAACCGAAATTGGTTTTCCAACACGAACCTTTATGATTCGGTCTTTCTGGGTCAGTAATTCCGATGGAAGTTTGGCTGTTCTAAGCGTTGGGTTTATTTTGGATAAAAAATAAAACAATCGGCTGTTTTTGGCGTGGAAATAAATTGGAACCACAGGAACCTGTGCTTTTCGAATTACTTTTATAGCACCTTCTTCCCATGCTTTGTCAACTACCAATTTTCCGTCTTTATAAGTAGAAACCTCACCAGCCGGGAACATTCCCAGTGGTTTTCCGTCCCTTAGATGGCGAAGTGTTTCCTTAATTCCTACCACACTGGACTTGGCGTCCTTATGGTTTTCAAAAGGATTCACCGGCATGATATACGGTTTCATCGGATCAATGCGATGCAATAAAAAATTGGCTATGATCTTGAAATTGGGTTCTTTTTCAAGCATTAATTTCAATAATAAAATCCCATCAATTCCTCCAAGTGGATGATTCGAAATCGTAATATAAGCCCCGTCTTTTGGTAAACGTTTAAAATCTTCTTCGGGAATCTCGAATTTAATTTGAAATTCATCCAATATGGCATTCAAGAATGGCAATTCTTTTAAATGCTTATTCCTGTCGTATATTTTATTTAATGTTGATATTTTTAAAACTTTCATTAACAACCAACCCGAAAAAGTACCGAAAACCCCGTACTTGTCTGTGTTTATTGCTTTTGCAACTTCTTTAGCGGTAACTAGACCCATCTATTTTTTCTTTTTTGAGCAAGAAGCAAAGATAGCAAAATACTCCATTTTTTATGTTTTTTTTTGAATCAATCTTTCTTCTTTTTATTACTTTTGGATTCGACAGAAAAAAAAATAATTTAAGACTCTGACTGAAAACAGGCTAGAAGAAAACGACGACCCCCAAAATATTTAGGAAATAAAAAATGAATATTAATGAAAATAATATCTTACAACGTAAACGGAATTCGTGCTGCAATTACCAAAGGTTTCATAGAATGGCTACAACACGCTAATCCAGATGTTATCTGTTTACAGGAAATTAAGGCAACCGAAGAACAAATTCCGGTTGCTGATATTACCGCCGCTGGTTATCCTTATCAATATTATTATCCAGCTACCAAGAAAGGCTATAGTGGAGTAGCGATTCTTTGCAAAATCAAACCCAATAATGTGTTTTACGGAACCGGAATCCAGCACATGGATTTTGAAGGACGAAATCTTCGTGCCGATTTTGATGATTGTTCCGTGATGAGTTTGTATTTGCCCTCGGGAACGAATATTGATCGGTTGAGCCACAAGTTTATGTACATGGACGACTTTCAAAACTATATTGACATACTCAAAACAACCATCCCTAATCTTATCATTTGTGGAGATTACAACATTTGCCACGAGGCAATAGATATTCATGATCCCATTAGAAACAAAAACGTTTCCGGATTTTTGCCCGAAGAAAGAGCATGGCTGGACAAATTCATGAAATCTGGTTTTGTGGATAGTTTTCGTCATTTCAATTCGGAGCCACATCAATATTCATGGTGGAGTTACCGCGCAGGAGCCAGAGGGAATAACAAGGGCTGGCGCATCGATTACAATTTGGTGAGCGACTCCTTGAAACATAGGCTAAAAAGAGCCGTTATATTGCCAGATGCTATTCATTCTGACCATTGCCCAGTTTTGGTCGAAATTGAATAATTGAATTTTTTTAGGAGCTAATCCAGCTGTCTGTTACAAACAAGGATTTTCACTTCCATCTGGGCTAGGGATTGCAGGATTTAAGAAATTTTGATTAAAAAAGAGAGTACAATATTCAAAAACAAATAAAAATGATAAAAAAAATTTCCATTGGACTTTTAATCGTAGCACTAAGTACGTCTTGTGTTTCCAAGAAAATCTACAATGATCTTGAAAACCAATTTGCCAATCTAAAAAAAGAAAACAAATCCATTTCCGATGAAAATGCAGCTCTATTGGCTTCCAAAAAACAATTGGAATCCGAAAAAGAAGCATTGAAAAAGAATTTGGATGATGTAAACTCAAATTTAGCCAAAGTTCAGGCCGATTTGGCTGCAGCCAAAGACAAAATGAAAGTTATGCAGGATTCCTATGCCGCTCTTGAAAAAAACAGCAATGAATCATTGGAAGCCAACATGAAAAAAAATCGTGATCTATTGGCACAATTAGATGCCAAAGCAAAAGCGCTTGCTGAAGAACAAGGAAAATTAAATGCAAATAGCCAACGTTTGAAAGAACTTGAAGATCTTATAGCTGCAAAAGAAGCCAGCATGAAAAAACTGAAAGAAACTTTATCTAAAGCGCTGAATGGTTTTGAGGGCAAAGGCTTGACGGTAGAGCAAAAGAACGGAAAAGTATATGTTTCCATGGAAAACAAACTGCTTTTTAACTCAGGTAGTTGGGCAGTTGGTTCAGAAGGTAAAAAGGCAGTTGTTGAGGTGGGGAAAGTATTAGGAGACAATCCGGATATTTCTGTTTTAATCGAGGGACATACCGATAATGATCCTTATAACGGCTCGGGTGCAATTGCCGACAATTGGGATCTTTCCACTAAAAGAGCAACTGCAATTGTGACTATTTTGGGAGAAAACAGTAAAGTGAACAAACAAAATCTAACTGCAGCAGGAAGAAGTGAATATGCACCATTGGGAAGCAATGCTACTGCTGAAGGGAAATCTAAAAACCGCAGAATCGAAATTATTCTGACTCCAAGACTGGATGAAATTTCAAAAATGTTGAATGAGTTTTAGGAGGTTGCGAAGTTTCTAAGAGACTAAATATCTAAGTTTAAAAAAGGTTCACGTGCAAGCGTGAACCTTTTTTTGTGACCATAATCAATATCTTAAATCTACAAAAGTCCTTTGTTTGTTAGAATTAAAATATGCCTTATTTGCAAAATCTGCGTGCTAAAAATAGCTAATTCCCAAAGGGTAATGTTAAAATATAATAATACCAAACTAAATCCAAGTAACTAATTTTTATCTTTGCCTTCAATAAAAAAAAACTTAGCAACTTAGTTTCTTAGCAACTTAGCCACTTAAAAAAATGAAATACACTACTATACCAAATACCGATATAAAAGTTAGTAAAATATGTCTTGGCACAATGACTTTTGGTCAGCAAAACACGGAATCGGAAGGTCATGCCCAAATGGATTATGCATTTGACAAAGGAGTCAATTTTTTTGACACTGCCGAGATGTATTCCATTCCAAGCCGTGAAGAAACATACGGAAGTACCGAAAGAATTATTGGAACTTGGTTGAAGAAAACAGGAAAAAGAGAAGAAATTGTCTTGGCTTCCAAAATTGCTGGGCCGAATCCTCTTTTTGGTTACATGCGCGAAAAACTGGATTTTTCTCCAGCAAGTATAAAATATGCCTTGGACAAGAGTTTGGAACGTCTTCAAACCGATTATTTGGATATTTATCAATTGCATTGGCCGGAACGCAAAACCAATTGTTTTGGACAACGCGGACTTAAAATTCAGGATGATGCTTGGGAAGATAATTTTCATGAAGTGTTGGAAACATTAGACGGATTGATAAAAGCGGGAAAAATAAAACATGTTGGAGTTTCCAATGAAAATCCTTGGGGAGTAATGCGTTTACTGGAAGAAAGTAAATACAACAATTTGCCAAGAATCAAAACCATTCAAAATCCATACTCCTTGTTGAATCGCCTTTTCGAAAATGCTTCTGCCGAAGTTTGTCTTCGTGAAAATGTAGGGTTATTGGCGTATTCCCCATTGGCTTTTGGAGTTTTATCAGGAAAATTTTTAACAGGGGAAAGCCATCCAAACGCAAGATTGACCTTGTTTCCGCAATATGCAAGATACAGCAGCGCAAAGTCTGCCGAAGCTACCAAATTATACCAAGAAGTAGCTCACAAACACGGATTGACATTAACCCAATTGGCTCAGGCTTTTGTATTGCATCAGCCTTTTGTGACCAGTTCTATTATTGGCGCAACGACTATGGAGCAACTCAAGGAAAATATCGCCACTATTGATGTTGTTTTGTCAAAAGAAATTTTAGATGAGATTAATGCAGTTCAGGCTGTTATTCCCGATCCGGCACCTTAGTTTTTAAAGTAAAATAATAGTTGAACGAATCCTGACAATTTTGAAATCTGTCAGGGTTCGTTTTTATTTAATGATCAACCGATGGGTTGAAAGATGTCCTTGGTCATTTTTAATTTTCACGAAATAAAAACCCTGGGATAGATTATCGGTTTTGATACTATTCTCGGTTTTGTTTTCCACTTTTTGATGTAACAATTGTTTTCCACTCAAGTCAAATAAAGTAACTTCGGTGGGATAATTTTTGTTTGATTTTTTGATTATAATCTCTGATTTTGTAGGATTGGGGTAAATTATAAATTGAGAAATATCATTACTCTCTACGCCTAATGAGCTGTCAATGATTTTGTAAATAGTGCCATTGTTTATTGCGGCAATATACAATTCGCCACTACTGTCTTCACCAAAAGTTGAAAAATTATTTCCTGTAAATATCTCGGTATAGGCAATCGATCCCGTAGCATTCATTATTCCAATTCTGGGACTGCAGTAATCTGAAAAGAAATACAAATCCTTAAAATTGGGATATGCTGTTCCATTATACACGTACCCACCCGTAACCGAACAAGCTCCAGATGTATGATTTATGGTTGCTATTGGAAATTTCATAGTAGTTGAAGAAGCACAACCAGCAATATTGTATGCCGTATTGCCCTCATAACAACGCCAACCATAGTTTAATCCTGCTAATGGCGCACTCGTTACATTAATTTCTTCAATGTTGTTTTGTCCTACATCGGCAATCCATAAATTATTTTTGATTTTGTCAAAAGAAAATTTCCAAGGGTTTCGAAGTCCAATAGCCCAAATTTCATCAGCTCCATCGATTCCTACATACGGATTACCACTTGGAATCGTGTATGGACTTCCGGAATTTACATCTATTCGAAGCATTTTTCCCAAAAGACTATTGATGTTTTGCGCCCTGTTTTCAGGATCTCCACCGCTTCCGCCATCGCCCATGCCGATATACAGATAGCCATCTGAACCAAATTTTATAGTTCCGCCGTTATGGTTGCTGTAAGGTTGAGGAATAGTTAAAAGGATACTTGCACTAGCAGCATTGGCAGTGTTTGGGTTTCCGCTATTGACCGTATATTTTGCAATAACTGTAGAGCCGGACAGATTGGTGTAATTGATAAAAAATTGCCCATTGGAAGCATAATTGGGATGAAAAGCCAAACCTAGCAAGCCTCGTTCTGAATCTGTGCTCACCAATCCAGAAATATTTAGGAAAGGTGTTGTGTTTATAGTTCCATTTGAATTTAAAATTTTGATAAATCCTCCTTTTTCTACAACAAACAATCTGCTGTCGCCTGCATTGGTAATTTCCAGAGGACTTGTGAAGCCTGTTGCGAAAGTTTCCAATCCAATGATTTGTGAATTTGAGTAATTCATACAAAATAACGCAAAAATGAGTATGGTCGTTTTCATAGCTGTCGGATTGATTAATAAACTCAAATTTACAAATAAAACACGTATGAATTTTATAACTATCTGTTTGTTAGTTTTATATGGGTGTTTTAGGCTGCTTGGGTAATTATTTCATGATTAAAAAAAAGGATCCGACTTAATGAAAAGCGAATCCTTTTAACCCAGATTCCGCATTAGAAAAAATAACCACATAGAAACATAGATTTTATAGTGTTTAAAGCTTTTATAGAAGTTAACACTTTTCACATAGCTATGTTTTTCTATAACAAATGGAATGTCTTTTCCTGCGTAAAGAATAGCTATGTTTCTATGTGTTAAAATATTTTCTATCGCATAATTTGGGTTTAAGGCTCATCGGTTTTTGAATTGTGTTATAAATTATCTATAACCTGATCTTTTGGATAGCGTACTTTGTAACTAATCCTGATTTTCTTGGTTTCATTTGGTTTCATTTGAAGCTGCCAAGTCATAATTCCCGATTCCGGATTTATTTTTGCATGATCACTTTGTAGCAATTCAATTTCAATATCTTTATTGGAACTCAATGGATATTGGTCTTTTAATAACATTTCAATCGCTTCTTTTTTGTTGTTTCTAATGGTAATGTCAAATGTAAAAGTCTGTTCTTTTTTGGAAGATAAAAACTTGGTGCCTGATTGATCCATGACTTTTTCACGTTTGATGGTTACTTTCTTGTCACGACCCATACTCAAACTCAAAGTGTCGCTGGTTTGGCTTGGTTCGATAAAAGTTTTGCCCACATACATGCCTTCAAAAATGATATTGGCTTCTCCTCTCAACAAATTGTATTTGCTGTAATCGGCAATCTGCGCTAGCAAGAAAGCATCTTTTTCTGCTTTTGGTACAGCATAAAATTTGTACGAGGCCGGAAGCTTGATTTCTTTCAGTGAAACGCTGTGTACTTTTCCATTTGATAAAATATCGTAGGGAATGTCAATTTCAAAAGAAACGTTTAGTTGATTTTCGGATACCGTTGTGTAGTTGGAAACAGATGATTCTGATAACATGCTAGGTTGTGCCTTATATTCTTCTTTTGCTAACTGAAGACCTGCAGCTCTACCTTGCAATTGATTTTGGATGCTTTTTTTCTTGGCAGCATAGCCAACGACTACTACTTCTTGTAACCTATTGTCAGTTGGTCTATAAGTTAAAAACCATGAATTTAGTAAAGGCGCCTGATTGTTTTGATTGGGAATACCGCTCGACAAAGTCAGTTTTACTTTTTTCCAATCGATTCCGGTGTTTTGAACAACCTGCGCTTTATACAGCATATTAATAGGTGCCATTACGCTTTCGGTGCGTAAATCGTAAAATGGTGTCCACGAAGCGCTATTTGACAAATAGGTAATGTTCAAAGGAACAATTCCAGCCAGATTATTCATCACCTGAACTATCAGTTTTCCTGATGAGGTTTTCTCCTCATTGCTGGTGTTTACTTCCAATTTGTGGTTTAATCGGTTCAGTGTTTCGTTTAGTTTTTGTTCTTTTTCGGTTAAGAGATTTATCGTATTGGCAATTTCAGTCTGTTTGACTTTGTAATAATCTACCATTTTCATTAATTCCAATACATTCAAACCCGAATTCACTCCCGAAACCTGTTGGTTTTTGTCCAAAAGTGCAAGAGTTTTTGTTTCCGAATTCTTGGCATTGCTTGTTTTTAAAAGTTCTTTTTGTACCAAAACAATGCTGTCTTTTACTTTCTTTAATGCGGGTGATTTTAAATCCACTTCATATTCCGAAACATAGTCGTTGGTAAATTGAACCGAAAGCACCGTTACGCTTGCAGGCGCACCTATCTGTACTGAGTTTTCATTTAAATCGATGGCTACATTTTTGATGACAATCTCATTGGTACCTAATGGCAAGTTTATATTGGCTGTCTGAGAGATTTCGGCAGCGTTAAAATACACGGTTGCCGCATTTACTTTGGCAGTCGTGAAAATTGGTTTTTGTGCAAAACTAAATGCCGAAAACAATAACGCAAAGAGGAAATAAATTTTTTTCATGAGGTAGTAAGTTAAGATTATATCTCTATAGATGGCAAAAAATTGAAAAAGGTTGGGTGACTGCTCAAATTTTTTATATATTTTTTTTGTCAAGTATTACACAGATTCTCGTAAACTTGTAATTTTTATTTTTCTACCGTGTAGCCTTTCACTTTAGCCAAAGCTACAATAGAAGTGTTGATTGCTTTCCCCAAATCGTCCTGTGATTTTGTTTTTTTGGTTTCGGTGTCGATGTATTGCTGGCGTTTTTTACCCAATTCACCAATTTCTTTCTGGATGGCTTCTCTTTCCTTGGTTTTTTGAGTAACAATCACTTCCAATTCGGCATCTGATTTGTTTTGAAACTCTGCTGGTAATTCTTCTTTTTTGATTTTTGCAATGGCTTTTGGGTCTTGTTTTACTCGGTCAACCAGATCCCAGCTTTCGTTTTTATATACTGCTTTGGATTTACTTACGGCACGTTCCGCATAATTGGCAGATGAAACACCTTGTGCATTTTTGTCCTGCGCTTCCTGATTCATTTTTTTGGAAGAACCTTTCGATCCATAGCCAATATAGGTCGAGTTTATCTTTACATTGCATTTGGATATTTGATCGTCATAAGGCGTTGATACGTATCGAATAGATTGATTAGAGTCAATGTTGAAGTATTTTCCTTTTCCATAATCGGCACCGTCTTTCCAAAAGGTGTTGATGCCCTCCAAACTGCTTCCGCAAAAGATGGTATTCACGTAAATATCGTTTTTCATTGCATCACTGATGGCTTCCTTGTAGTTTATTCCGCCTTGGTTGAAGGCTTCGTTTCCTGCAATGTAAATTAGTTTCATATTGTCGTTTGATTTCCCCCATTGCAGTTTTTTTGTAGCGTCTTGGATTACCGCACCGCAATATTCATTGCCTCCATTGGTTCTCAAAGAAAATAATTTTTCGGAAATCAAGTCAAGATCTGTGGTTAGTGGCGTTACTTGACGAATATAATTGGATTGCTGTGCCAAACCGTCGTTGCCGTATTCATAAAGAGCAATTTCGATATCGGGAGTTTTGTCTGAATATTTAAGCGTGGTCAAAGTATTTACAATATTCCAAAGTCTGGATTTGGCTTGGTCAATCAATCCGTCCATACTGTTGGATGTGTCCAATAAAAGTGCGACTTGGATTTTGTTATTGTCTTCTCCTTTTGGCTTTTCTGTGTGAATTCTTTCTACGGGTTTTGCATTCGAATTGCTACAGCTTGCAAATGATACTGTTGTTGCCAAAAGGACTGAGAATAATAATGTCGATTTCATGATTTCTAGTTTTTAAGGGTTGATTACAGATCAAACTTAGAAACTAAAAACACTGCTTTTTTGGACAAATGGTGAAACCGGCTTTTGACTTGGTGAAACGGGTTGTAAAAGGTGTTCAAAATACTTTACTTTGTTTTTTCAAAGTGGCAAAGTGGCTGAGTTACTAAGACCCTAAGTTTTTTTATGATATTAGTAAGTATTGCTAATGTATAAATTAGCCACAGATTAAAATGATTTGCACAGATTTTTGAAGTGCTTGCGAATTAAAATCTTTTTAATCTTTTCAATCTGTGGCAAAAAAGCCTAATGCCTGTCTTTAGCCCCGATTGCAGTGGAAATCCTTGTTTGCTGGGGTTCAGCAAACAAGATTGTAACGGAAAGCGGGACCAATGTTTTCAAGAATACCAAATGTTTTAGCTTCAAATTATTATTAATCAGAGAAGAATCTTAGTAACTTAGATTCTCAGAAACTAAAAAAAAATGCGTTTACCGACTCTGTTTTTCTTCTTTTTTGCCTTGTTGTTGCTTCCTTTTGAAACAATGGCACAGGATTCTATATCCAAAAGGAAAGCGATGCCTGTTTCCAAAATCCGTAAAGTGAGTAATGACTTAAAAAAATCGCTGGAAGTAAATGACGAGGCCGAAATTGCTCAGAATTATGAACGATTGGGTAATGAATTTCTGAGTAAAAATGATCTCCCCAGAGCCGAAGAATATTTTAAAAAAGCAATTGCAAGCTATACCAAATTAAAGCTGACAGATGATAAAACGCGGGTAACCAGAAACCTTGCCAAAGTGCAGGAGTCGCAGAAGGATTATAATTCGGCGATTAGTAATTATGAAGTGGCAGGATCGATGGCCGAAGATAAAAGTCTCGAAAAAATTAATACGAATGATGCGAATCGGTTGCGATCTGTTGCGAGTCCGGTGGTTCAGGAAAGTTATGTGAATTCGAATATTGAATTACTGAAAAAGGAGAAAAAAAGTGATGAAGTTTCGGATGCTTATGTGAAGAAGGCCGAAAATTCGCTGCAACAAAAAAACAAGGAAGTAGCGATTGAAAGTTACAGGCAGGCGCTCGCTTACGCAAAAGGGAAGCCGGCGACGATCATCAAAATTAATAATGAAATTGCGAAAGTATACGCTTCGGAAAATCAGTTTGACAAGGCGATTGGAATTAGCGAAAAGCTTTTGGCGGATGCCAAAACCAAGCAGGATTTCAATACACAAATGAAGCAACTGCAGTCGCTTTCGGGTCTGTATTTTCAGAAGGAAGAGCCAAACAAGGCTGTTGATGCATTAAGGGAAGCATTTGCCTTGGCACTGCAAAAAGGCAATTCGGCCGAAGCGAAAACAAGTTTGACGGCATTGACTCAGTATTATAATAAAAAAGGAAACAATAAGGAAAGTTTGGCTTTATACGATCAATTTGTTCAGAATTTCGACCAGTTAATTCATTCGGATACGACTTTGATTGATGCCAAAACATTTCAGGTGAGTGAAGATAAAATTCGCCAGTTGGAAAAAGAAAAATCGCTGAAAGACGAGCTGATTTCAAGGAAAAACACTTTTAATTACTTTCTGTTGGGGTCAATAGGATTGCTTTTACTTTTTTTTGCATGGATTGTAAAATCATTTTTTGCTATTAAAACCAAGAACAAGGAAATCGCTTTGCAATCGTTACGTCGCGAAATGAATCCACATTTTATTTTTAACAGCCTTAATAGCGTCAATCAGTTTATTTCCGAAAATAAAGAGTTGGAAGCCAATAAATACCTGACTTCCTATTCTACGTTGATGCGGAATACAATGGAGAATTCCAACAAGGATTTTGTTTCATTGGATAATGAACTGGAACATTTGAAAAAGTATTTGGAATTGGAGCATTTGCGTTTTCAGGATAAATTTGATTTTAAAATTAGTGTTGATCCAGAATTGGACGTCGAAAGAACGATGGTTCCGAATATGATTATTCAGCCACATTTGGAAAATGCCATTTGGCACGGTTTACGTTATTTGGATTTCAAAGGATTGCTTTTGCTAAAAGTGGAGTTAATCAACGGAAAAGTGGTGATTCGGATTGATGATGACGGCATCGGTCTGGCCAAAAGTCAAGAGTTGAAAACGTCCAATCAAAAAGTACACGAATCGCGCGGAATGAGCAATACGAAAGAACGTATCAGTTTGCTGAATGAGTTGTACAAACAGCATATTTCTTTTCGGATTTTTGAAAAAATAGTACCGGAAAGAGGAACGATTGTCGAAATTAGCTGTCCATTAATTGATAAAATAGGATGAATTTTCAGAAAATAAAAAGCGTTATTGTCGAAGACGAATTGACGGCGCGTGAAGTGCTTAAAAATTATTTGGGAAAATATTGTCCGCAGGTGGAGGTTATTGGCGAAGCCCAAAATATAAAAGAAGCCGTTCCTCTGTTGCACGAATTACAGCCACAATTGGTTTTTCTGGATGTCGAAATGCCTTTCGGAAATGCTTTTGATGTTTTGGAAGCCTGCAAGGATTTACATTTTGAAACTATTTTTGTGACTGCCTTTTCTGAATATTCGCTGAAAGCCCTGAATCAAAGTGCGGCTTATTATCTGCTGAAACCTATCAGCATTGAAGAACTCATTGTTGCGGTAAACAAAGTGCATCATCAAATCCTGAATCACGAAATTTTTAATAGAAACAAGATTATTATTGAAAATTTTAAGGAATCCAAACCCGAAAAGCAACAGGTAATTCTGCCGACACTGGAAGGTTTTGAAGTCGTAAAAATGGAAGAAATAGTTCGGCTTCGAGGTAACGGTAATTTCACCGATTTGTATCTTCATAACGGAAATAAAAAGATGGCGTGCCGTTTTCTAAAGCATTTTTCTGAAATTCTGCCTTTGCCTTTTATTCGTGTTCACAAATCCCATATCATCAATTTAAATTGTGTAAAATCGTATAATAAAGGTGGTATTATTACGCTGAACGATGCGACCGAAATTGAGGTTTCCCCAACGTACAAGGAGGATTTTTTGAGGAATTTTAAATAAGGGATTTTTAACCACAAAAGGCACAAAGCTTAGTGTTATTAATTTTTTTGTGTGGTTAAGCCTAAAAATCAAATTCTTCTTTCACCTCTGTCGAGTCGATTACGGTAGTGTCTTTTATCTTGATGTTCAATAACGAATGAGCACGTCCGGTAAGCGTTACCGGAGCCGACAAACCAATAGTGTCTTCGGGAACCAATAAACCACGACGGAACATCAGATTTCTCAAGAATGCCTGATGCTTGGTTGCATAGGATTTTTGCAGTCCTTCCTGATCAAACTGCCACATGAATTTCTTTGGTTTTGGGATAATGGTTGCCAGATATAAACATTCGCGGACATTCAAATCAGCTGGTCTTTTTTGGAAATAAAATTCGGCAGCTTCGCCAATTCCATATACGTTTGGTCCCCATTCGATAATGTTGAAATACACCTCAAGCATACGCTGTTTGCTCGTGATTCGGTTGCCTTCAATAATATAAACCAACAAAATTTCCTCTAGTTTTCTGGATAAGGTTTTTTCTCTGGTAAGGAAAACGTTTTTCACTAGCTGCATACTTATTGTACTTGCACCCCGAGAGAATTTTTTGGTACGGATATTTTTAAGAATCGACTGCTTGAAAGCTTCGTTTATAAAACCGTGATGAGACATAAAAGAAGGGTCTTCGGAGGTTAAGACACATTTTTGCAGGTAAGGCGAGATTTGGTCCAAAGGTGTGTAATACGGATTGCTTGCACCTACATAAACCGGACGCTGGAGTACGCCTTTGTCTACGGCGCGATAGGTGAATTCACCGTTTAATTTGGCCAAGTCTATGTTTCCGTATTTGGTTATTTTAACGTCATGTTTGTTGACATTACTCTTGAAAACAATAGTGTGCGGTTTGTTTTTGTTGTACTTGAAATCCAATTTGTAATCAAAGTCCCCGGTAGCTTCCATTCCCTGAAAATGGGTAAACAATCCATCAGGGAGGGAAGTGATGAAATCCTGTGTTTTCATTTTTGGAGTTCGGATTTGCAGTCTGTAAACAGTGTCTTCCTCCGTGTTATAGGAAAGATATGGATGTATTTTTATTTTGTTGAATTGAACGGTCGAACTGCTGTCAATCGAAATAAAATCGGAACCCAAAAGGAAACGATAATCAAATCTCGCATTTTTGATGATCACGTCTTTATTGGCAATCCTTTTATGGTTCATTTTTAAGTTGGCAATAGAGGAGTATCCGTCTAAGTGCAATTCACCGCCACTCATATCAATGTCTTGAATATTGAAACGAATAGAGTCAAAACTCATTTTAAGATTATAACGTTCGTCAAAATAAGGGACTTTGATGGCTCCGGTGTCAATGTTAAAAAATCGCAAATCCCCTTTTTTATTTCTTGGATCAGCCATTCCGTTAATTCTCCATTTTTGTGCAAATGTGTTAGTTTGAACCTCAATAGCCGATTCTAATTTGGTTTCAAACAAAGTTAATTTTTTGAAATTTACAGTTGCTTTTTTGCCATTATCATCAATTTTGAATACCAAATTTTCCAGTGTCATATCGGTTGGTACCAAATTGAGTACTTTGGATATTATGCGATAGGCAAATTCGGCGTAATCTCTTTTTTTATTGGTTTTTGGTTCGTTTTTATCTCTTTTCAAGAAAGCACCAAAGTTTTTTACCTTTCCTTTTTTGGTCAATTGGACATAACCATTTTTGATTTCAAGAGTTCCGAGTTGGACATCGCCAATAAGTAATTTCCATAAATTGACACTTGTCTTTATTCGTTGAATTTTAAAAATTGTATCTAAATTGTGCGGAGCAAGTGTGATTTCTTTTAATTCAATCCCCGAAATACCATCAAATGAGGCCTCTTTTATGGCAAATTCGCTGTTGTATTCCAGTTTCATTGTAGTCGAAGCTTTATCGATGGCCTGGTTTAAAAGTTCGTCCCTGAATACCAGAAAACCGATTAGAAGTAATGCAATAATTATCCCAAGTATTTTTGCTGCTAAGACTGTTTTTTGTTTTCTGTTTCTCATGAATTATGGACATTTTCCAACGTGCTAAATTAGTAACTTTTTTTGTTGAATGGTTATTTTTTATGTATAGTTTAATAATTCGCCGCTAACTAAAATGCATTAGCAGTTATCGAACAGTTTAGGCTTTATTCTTACATGAAGATTTGAGTAAATTAAATAGTTTAAAAAGATATTTAATTATCTTTCAATAAAATTGCAACTCAGAATGCCTAATTGCAGTTCGTCGGAAAAATGTTTTTTCAAATGAGTTGGTTTAGTTCATTTGCTAAATATTAAACAAACCAATAAATTATGAAAAAACTTATTACATTAATCCTGATTTTGGTAATCAGCAGTTTTATTGTTGTTTCAAAAGATGATACGTCTTTGGAACAAAGAATAGGAACGGGAAAAAGCAACAATTCTAGTATTGAAAATAAAAGTTGGGAATATGTAAAAGACAGATTGTTTGATGGTCAAACCGAAAATGTTTATAAATTAAAGGGACCAATTTTAATAGATCTGGAAGGGGCTAGTAAACAAGATAGTCTGATTGTGAATCAAATGATGAAAGAATTGCGTATTGTTATTCCAAACAAGACCATCGACTATTTTAATAATTTTACTGGGATACCTTTCGAAAATGGAAGTTCTAGTGATTTTAATAAATCATATAAAGGAATCTCTTTACATGATTTAAAGAAATCTACCATATCAATGCTTTTTGAACGAGATCCCAATTTAGATATAAATATTGAATCTCAGAGGGATATTAATTACCGTTTGCGTAATGAGATTGGTAATATTTCAAGAACTCGTTCAGTGAATTATTTATCCAATAATTTAGCATCTTATACTATCTTTTTTGATATTAATAAAGTGATTTCTTATAGTGAGAGGAAAACATACATCCAATATGAATTTTTGAGATCTCTTTGTTTTATTAGAGATGACAAAACAATAAGTGAAGATTTCTCTGCACATAATATTTTTAATTCAGCAATACATAATCCTGAAAATTCAAAATTTACAGATGTTGACAAGTTTTTATTGCAAAAACTATATTCCGATGATTTTATAGAGCAATTCAAAACCTATATGTATGCCAATTATTCTTGGCGATATGCAGGTAGTTTTGTCAATAAAAAAGAACATTTCTTTAAAGCAATTAGTGTTATTATTGGTCTAGCTATTTTGGTGGTAATTTTAATGTTTAGTTATTTTCAAAACAAAAAATATAAATATGCTTATCTCAATTATTTTGTTCCAACTTTTTTGATTTTCCTGCATTTTATAAATCTTTATAATGTATATGAATATTTATTTAGATTTAATTCATTTGTTGGTTGGAATAGTCACATTTTTTTTCAAGTGCCGCTTGCTGTTGTATTATCTGTTCTAATTTCATTTTTATTATGGAATTCAGAGAGAATTAGCATTAAAGGAAATGAGAGTTTTAGCTATCAATTTGTTTTGAAAGTGAGTTATACCTTTATATCGTTTATATTTCCAATAGTATTATTGGTTGTTTTTAAACCGGAAGTTAGTGGACATTTTGAATCGCTGTTTCCTTATCTTTTACTTGTGATAGGATTGGCAATTGGTAGAGGATTATTACTGTATTTAAATCATTTTTCGGAGTCTTTAGTGAAAGAAAAAGACGTAGAATTAAGCCGTTTGAGAGAAGCCAAATCTGAAGCCGAAGTCAAAATGCTACAATCGCAAATCAATCCTCATTTTTTGTATAATGCTTTGAATTCTATTGCCAGTTTAGCGCATACAGATGCTGATAAAACCGAGAAAATGACATTGTCTTTATCGGATTTGTTTCGTCATAGTATTAATAGAAAAGCAGAAAAAATAAATTCGCTGCAGGATGAGGTAAATTTGCTACGCAGTTATCTTGAAATCGAGCAAATTCGTTTTGGCGACCGTTTAGAATTTACTATTGATGTCGAACCTGATTTATTAGGTATAAAAATTCCAATGTTTATTTTGCAACCGTTGGTCGAAAATGCGATAAAGCATGGTGTTTCTAAAATAGAAGGGCAAGGAAAAATTATCTTGAAAGTAAATAAGAAAGATAATGGTGTTTTGATTTCGGTGCAAGATAATGGTCCTGATTTTCCAGAAGGTTTGTTAAGTGGTCATGGTTTGCAAACGGTGTATGATTTGTTGCGATTCAGTTACGGAGACAAAGCAGCGATAAGTTGGCACAATCAACCTCAAAAGGAAATAATAATTTTTATAGCCGATATCTAAAATGAAAAATCAAGCGTATACGACTTTAATTATTGATGACGAACCTCCTGCGAGATTGCGTTTGTATCAATTGCTGGAAAATTTTCCGGAAACTTTTCGAGTAGTGGACGAAGCCAAAAATGGATTGGAAGCTGTTGAAAAAATTAACCAATTGCAACCTGATGTTATCTTTTTGGATATTGAAATGCCAGGATTGAATGGTTTTGAATTATTGGAACGTTTAGAGAAAACGCCAATTGTTATTTTTTGTACGGCTTATGATCAATACTCTCTGAAAGCTTTTGAAACCAATAGTATTGATTATTTGTTAAAACCAGTAAGATTAGAACGTTTGCAGCAAACTATTGAAAAATTGGCAAGCTTCAAAAAAAATCTTTCATCAGCTACAATTATGGCGGTTTTGAAGGAGTTTTATAGCCAAAAAGATGAAAAAAAGATGACCTCTATAACAGTTAAAAAAGGAGACAAACTCATTTTTATAAAACTGGACGAGGTAAGTCATTTCGAAGCTGATGAAAAATATGTAACATTATTTACGACTAAAGAAAATCATTTGATTGAGCAATCGCTTTCACAATTAGAAACGAAATTACCAGATAATTTTATGCGTGTGCATCGTTCGGTTATTGTAAATAAGAATCATGTATTGGAAGTTCAAAAGTATTTCAACAGTCGTTTTGTGATTACTTTGAATAATCCAAAGAAAACTACTCTTACTTCTGGAAGAAGTTATAATTTGCTTATTAAAGAATGGATGGGTATTTAAGGATTTAATTTCCTTAAGTTTCATTCCAGGAAGTCTTGTCTAGTTTTTTTGCCACAGATTCACAGATTAAAAATGATTTTTGATAATCTGTGAATCTGGGACTATTATTTTATCCGAACAATTGGCTTGCTATATCTTCAATTTTTGCAACTAATTGAATTTTTATACCTGTATTTTTCAAAGCTATTTTATTGTATTTGGATACAAAAATTGTCGAAAAACCTAATTTTTCAGCTTCTTGAATGCGTTGGTCCACTCGGTTCACAGGACGAATTTCTCCCGAAAGTCCAACTTCGCCGGCAAAACAATAATCTTTGTTTACCGGAATGTCTTCATTGGATGATAAAATCGCTGCAACAACAGCCAAATCGATGGCGGGATCGTCAACCGAAATTCCACCGGTTACGTTCAGGAACACGTCTTTGGCGCCAAGCCTAAAACCGGCTCTTTTTTCTAAAACGGCCAAAATCATGTTGAGTCTTTTGGCATTGTAACCCGTTGTGCTTCGTTGCGGTGTTCCGTAAACTGCGGTGCTTACCAAGGATTGTATTTCAATCATCAAAGGACGCATGCCTTCGAGTGTTGTGGCAATCGCAGTTCCTGATAATTCTTCATCTTTGTGCGAAATTAATATTTCGGATGGGTTGGAAACTTCCCTTAGTCCACTTCCGAGCATTTCATAAATTCCAATTTCAGCCGTTGACCCAAAGCGGTTTTTTAGCGAGCGCAAAATACGATAAACATGGTTTCGGTCTCCCTCAAATTGAAGAACCGTATCGACCATATGTTCCAAAATTTTTGGTCCGGCAATCGTTCCGTCTTTGGTAATATGTCCAATTAAAATAACCGGAATGTTAGTTTCTTTGGCAAACTTTATTAATTCGGCTGTAGTTTCTCGTATTTGCGAAATACTTCCTGCTGTAGATTCAATGTAATCAGTATGCAACGTCTGTATAGAATCGATTATTACAATTTCGGGCTGAATGGATTCTATTTGTTTAAAGATATTCTGTGTTTTGGTTTCGGTAAGAATGTAGCAATTGTCTCCGTTTGGAGTAATGCGTTCGGCACGCATTTTAATTTGTTTCTGACTTTCCTCTCCCGAAACATAAAGGGTTTTATAAGGCAGTTTTAATGAAATCTGCAACAACAGGGTACTTTTTCCAATTCCTGGCTCGCCACCCAAAAGAATAAGTGATCCGGGAACTATTCCTCCTCCAAGAACCCTGTTCAGTTCATTATCGGTTGTGTTTAGTCTAATTTCCTCGGCACTGTCAATTTCATTTATACGTAAAGGTTTTGGTGCTTTACTTGTCGTGGAAGATTCACTTTTCCAAGCTACTTTTTCCTGTTTTTGTATAATTTCTTCGGCTATGGTATTCCATTCTTTGCAAGAATTGCACTGTCCTTGCCATTTGGCATATTGGCTACCGCAATTCTGACAAAAAAAGGTTGTTTTTACTTTAGCCATTATTATTTTTTTTCTTCAGTAACCGGCGTTTCTGATGCAGGAGCCTCCGTTGCAGGAGCTTCGGTTTGTGTGTCCGTAGAAGTATCTTGACCTACCTTGCCTTTTATTTTTGGTTTTTTAGCAAAAGTCTTTTTTAATTCTTCTGCTTTGGCAAACATCATGTCTTTGGTTAGATCTGCAATTTCTTCTTTATTAAATCCTGACATATAATAACGAACAGCCCTTGGGTTATCTTGTTTTTTTTCGAACATGATTGCTAATTCATAATCCCCCAACATGCTTTTTGGATAATTTTTGTCAGCAAGAATGGCTAACGCATCTAACTCATTATAGTCCTTGTTTTCTAAAATGGCAGCTTCTATAGCTTTAAAATCATTGATTCTTATTGGACTTTTTATACCAAATGAATTTTCAATAATATCGTATTTCTTTTTTAAATAATCGACATAGCCTTCTTTCAGAGGTGCAATTTTAGTATTATATTCTTGAACGGATATGGGTTGCACTGCTGCAAAAATTTGATATAAGGCTGAAGGAATTGAATGTAAAACAAGTGAGTAATGAGAGGCATCTTTAAAATGCTCGAATTTGTAATTTAACTCAGGATTATTGGCTGCTTTTATACTTGTATCCAAGTTTTGAATTGTTTCCTGCATTTTTTTCTCGTCGCCATCTGCTGTCGATAAATAATAATAAACGGGAAACTTGGAAGATTTCAGTATAGTAGACATTGACTCTTCCATGTTAACTGGAAATTCTGGACTCAAGGAGATGTAGGCATTAAATAATGGCTTTTCCTTGTATAGAAAGAAATTTAAAAAAGCTGCAGTGGTATCATGTCCTGCAATGATTTTAAAATTAGTCGTTCTGTATTCGTTGTAAATCATGGGAATAAGTTCCAATGATATAAAATCGAAGAAGTCTATACTTTTTCCGTCAGGCATTCCTGTTACAGGATCTACTCCACAATCCACGCTTCGTTGATTGTTTTTGTTTTGACTTATCCCTACAATTATTACTTCTGGTAAATCATCCCAATAGGAACCATAGGTTAAGGCACCCGTGAAGGGATTTAATAAATAATCTCCATCTAACAAAACCAACAGAGGGTAACGTTTGGTTGTGTTTTTTTCATAGGAAGCAGGCAACGAGATGTAAAGCTCTCTTTTCTCTTTCAGTTTTTCAGAGTTAAAACTGATGTTTTTTATTTGTGCAACACAAGAAACAGAAAGAAAAACAAGTAATACTATTAATAAACGTTTCATATAGTTTGGGGTTGGTTATTTTAAAAACAGTATAGCAATATAAACAATTATTCGGTGTATTGACAAATATGAAATAGAAGAACTGTTATGTTAATGAATTGTCTTTTTCATTAGGAAAAACAATCCAGGGTTTAAACGTTTTTGCTTCTTCAAACTCCAATGTTGCATATGAAATAATAATGATGATGTCATCTTTTTGAACTTTTCGTGCAGCAGGACCATTTAAGGTTATAATTCCAGAATTTCTTTCTCCAACAATAGCATAAGTATCAAAACGTTCTCCATTATTGATGTTTACAATTGATACTTTTTCCCCCTCGATTATATTTGATGCTTCTAATAATGCTTCGTCTATTGTGATGCTTCCGATGTAATTTAAGTCGGCTCCTGTAACTCTTACTCGATGTATTTTTGATTTAACAACTTGAATTTGCATGGTGTTTTAATTTAAAGAAATAGTGTCTATTAAACGAACATTGTTGATAAATACAGCAATAAACGCTCGGTATTTTTTGTTTTTATTTTTTCGTATGCAAGTTGAGAGGGTATCTTCGTCTGCAATTTCAAAATATTCTAAAGTGAATTCTTGATTTTTATTAAATTCGTTTTGAACCCATTGGGTTGTTTTTTTGGCACTGTTAGTTGCAAATTTATTTTTGGCCTCTTTTAGCGTTTTATAAATAATGCCTGCTTCTTTTTTTTGTTGCAAAGTTAAGCGTTCATTTCGAGAACTCATAGCTAAGTTGTTGGTTTCTCTTAAAATGGGACAAACAACAATAATTACTGGCAAATGGTTTTTTGCAACCATTTTTTTTACAATTTGGACTTGCTGGAAATCTTTTTCACCAAAATAGGCCTTTGTTGGAGTCACAATTTCAAAAAGGCGTTTTACAATTGTACCAACACCGTCAAAATGGCCTGGTCTGAATTTTCCTTCCATTTTGTTTTCCAAGCCGTCAAAATCGAAAGTTTGCGAAATGGTTTTTCCTTCATACATATCGTCAACCGTTGGGGCAAATACGATAATGTCAGGATTGATTTCGGAGATTTTCAAAACATCTTCCTCGAGATTACGTGGGTACTTTTCCAAGTCTTCGGGATTGTTAAACTGCGTTGGGTTCACAAAAATACTCACAACAGTGAGGTCATTTTCCTTTACGGACTGACGCATTAAGGATTGATGTCCCTTATGCAACGCTCCCATGGTCGGGACAAAGCCAATCGAAGGATTTGCAGCCTTTTTTGAGGTTAAATAATCCATTAAAGCTACTTTTCCATAGAAAATTTGCATGGCAGTTTTGTTTAAATTGGGTGCAAAATTAATATTTTACTCCATAACTGCATAAATTTTTGTAATTTTGCGTGGTTTTTATTGCCAATAATTAATCAATTTATACTATGAAAGATAAGAGGATATTATACGTATCATCTGAAGTTGTGCCTTATCTCGCTGAAAATGAGGTTTCATTAATGTCTTATGACGTACCAAAAATGATTAATGATCAAGGAGGGCAAATTAGAATTTTTATGCCAAGGTATGGAAATATTAACGAGAGAAGACACCAATTACACGAAGTGATTAGACTTTCTGGAATGAATTTGGTGGTGAATGATTTGGACATGCCTTTAATTATTAAGGTAGCTTCTATTCCGAAAGAAAGAATACAGGTTTATTTTATTGATAACGAAGAGTATTTTAAGAGAAAAGCTACTTTTGCGGATGAAGAAGGGGTAATGTATCCTGACAATGACGAGCGTGCTATTTTTTTTGCTAAAGGTGTGGTAGAAACCGTAAAAAAATTGAATTGGGTTCCAGATATTATTCATGTTCATGGTTGGATGGCTGCGATGTTGCCGGTTTACATGAAACATTTTTATAAAAATGAAGCATTGTTTTCGGAAACCAAAATAGTAACCTCTGTTTACAGCCAATCTTTTGATGGTACTTTGGATGCTGAAATGATTAATAAAGTTCGTTTTGATGGTATTCCCGATGAGGCCATTTCTGAATTGGAAGTCCCTAACTACGAAAACATTATGAAGACCACAGTTCGTAATTCGGATGCTGTAATCATTGCATCAGACGGGCTCTCTCCAAGTTTAACAAAATTTATAGAATCTTCGGACAAACCTTTTTTACCTTTGAAATTTAAGGATGAATTTTCGGTAGCGTATACTGAATTCTATAAAAATATGTTGTTATAAATCAATCTTTTACGAATAAATATGCTTAGAAATTCTTTTTTTAAAACTATTCCTTTTCTTTTTTTTATAGTTCTTTTTATTTCTTGTGATAAAGAATTTAATGTTATTGGTGAAGATATTGTAGGTGATAATTCTTTTGACATAAAGAAAGAAGAATTTCCTATAGTTGGCTATAATCAAAAAATAGACCCTGTCCAATCAAATAATTTAGAGATTAATCAATTTGGTATATATAGCGATCCCTCCTTTGGTACAACTACTGCAACTTTTGTTACTCAACTTATCATGACTTCGCTTAACCCTACTTTTGATAAATCAGCTACAATAAAAAGCGTTGTCTTGTCTATACCATATTTTTCTACTAAGACCGTAACAAACACCACTGATGGAAGTAGTACCTATGTTTTGGATTCTATATATGGTAATCCTGAGAAAGTAAAAATGAAACTCAGTGTTTATGAGTCTGATTATTTTATGAGAGATTTGGATCCTGAGGAACAATTAACACAACCTCAAAAATATTATAGTAACCAATATTTGGATTTTAGTCAAAAAAAAATAGGTGTCGCCTTAAATAATGATTCTGATAAAGCTCAAAACACAGAATTCTTTTTTGATCCTGCTGAACATTCTGTAGAAACCATCAATGCTGATGGTTCCAAGACAACTACCAGAACACCTCCAGCGATGCAGTTGAATTTGAATAAAGATTTTTTTAATACAAAAATACTAAATGCACCAGTGGGCTCCTTGGTTGATAATACTGCGTTTAAGGATTATTTCAAGGGATTGTTTTTTGATATTGAAGCCATTGATGCTAATCAGGGAAATTTGGCAATGATTAATTTTAAAAATGGAAAAATTACCATTACTTATACGGAGACAACGAAGGATACCGCAGGAAAGGATGTGGTTACAGATAAGACTTTAGTATTGAGTTTAGTTGGTAATAGTTCAGTTCCTTGCAATACCGTTAATTTATTGAGTCAAAGTAATACAAATCAAAAATATATAGATGCTACAAAACCAGCTACTGATATTGATAAAGTTGAGGGTGTTTCTAGTTTATATTTGAAGGGAGGCGAAGGCTCAATGTCTGTTTTGAAAATATTTGGAGATGACAAATTCGGTAAGGACGGAGTTAGTGGATTGCCAAATGGAGTGCCGGATAAATTGGATATTATGAGAGAAAATAAATATCTTGTTAACCAAGCAGAATTAACATTTTATTTAAATTCTGATGCTATGGGTAATAGTCACATTCCACAAAGAATTTATTTGTACGATTTTACAAATAATCAGATATTAATTGATTATCTTGATAATACGACTACTAGTAATGCCAAAAAGAACAAGTTTGTTTTTGGTGGTATTATCCTTAAAGAAACGGAAGCTAATGGAGGAGGTTATTATTATAAATTTAGGCTTACTAATCATGTTAGAAATCTTGTGAAAGATATAAAATCAACTAATGTTGATTTAGGATTGGTTGTAACCGAAGATATTAATAAGGCTGCTTTTTATTCGTTAAGAGATAAAAAATCTCCGTTTGAAATTCCTATGGCTTCAGTTATGAATCCATTAGGAGCTATTGTTTTTGGTAACAATATTCCAAGCGATGATAAAAACTACAAGAAGCGAATAAAATTTGAAATCTATTATACTAAAACTAACTAAGAGAAATTATGTGTGGAATTGTTGGATATATTGGTCATAGAGAAGCTTACCCAATTGTAATAAAGGGTCTTAAAAGATTGGAATACCGCGGTTATGATAGTGCTGGGGTAATGTTATATGATGGAGAGTCTGTAAAATTGTCAAAAACTAAAGGTAAAGTGTCGGACCTTGAGCTAAAAGCTCAAAATGAGATAACTACAAATGGTACAATTGGAATTGGCCATACGCGTTGGGCAACTCATGGTGTGCCTAATGATGTGAATTCGCATCCTCATGTTTCTAATTCTGGGGATTTGGTTATCATACATAATGGTATTATCGAAAATTACGCTCCTTTAAAAGTGGAGTTAATAAAAAGAGGATATACTTTTACTTCTGATACGGATTCTGAAGTTTTGATTAACCTTATTGAGGAAGTTCAAAAAAACGAAAAATTAAAGCTGGGTAAAGCAGTGCAGGTTGCTTTGAATCAGGTTGTTGGGGCGTATGCTATTGCAGTTTTTGATAAAAAAAACCCTAACGAGATAGTAGCTGCCAGACTAGGTAGTCCATTGGCTATTGGAATTGGCGAAGGGGAATATTTCATCGCTTCTGATGCTTCACCATTTATTGAATATACTTCGAATGCAGTCTATCTTGAAGATGGGGAAATGGCCAATATTAGATTGCATAGGCCGATGAAAGTTCGTAAAATCAAGGATGACTCTATTGTAGATCCTTATATTCAAGAACTTCAGATGAATTTGGAGCAAATTGAAAAAGGTGGTTATGATCACTTTATGTTGAAAGAGATTTATGAGCAGCCAAGTGTTATTAAAGATACTTACCGTGGAAGATTACACGCCAATGAAGGAATTATTCAAATGGCTGGAGTCGAAGACAACTTGGAAAAATTCCTCAATGCTGACAGAATTATAATTATAGCTTGTGGTACTTCATGGCATGCAGGTTTGGTAGCTGAATATGTTATCGAAGAATTTGCCAGAATACCTGTTGAAGTCGAATATGCCTCCGAATTTAGATACAGAAATCCTATCATTAACAATAAAGATGCTGTAATTGCAATTTCGCAATCAGGTGAAACTGCTGATACAATGGCTGCTATCAAATTGGCAAAAGATCACGGGGCATTTGTTTTTGGTGTATGTAATGTTGTTGGTTCTTCTATTTCAAGAGAATCTCATGCTGGTGCCTATACACATGCAGGTCCGGAAATTGGAGTGGCTTCTACAAAAGCATTTACTACTCAAATTACGGTTTTAACTATGTTGGCCTTGCGTTTGGCAAAAGCTAAAGGAACCTTGAATCAATCTGATTTCCATACTTATCTTCAAGAATTGGAAATTATTCCAGAAAAAGTCAAGGAAGCTTTAGAAACGAATGCTAAATCAATGGAAATAGCTGCTGTTTTTAAAGATGCACCAAATTGTTTATATCTTGGACGTGGGTACAACTTCCCAGTGGCACTTGAAGGGGCATTGAAACTTAAGGAGATTTCATATATTCATGCTGAAGGATATCCAGCAGCTGAAATGAAACACGGTCCAATTGCCTTAATTGATGAGTTAATGCCAGTTATAATAATTGCACCAAAACAAGGACATTATGATAAGATTGTCAGCAATATTCAGGAAATTAAATCGAGAAGCGGTAAAATTATAGCTGTTGTGACTAAAGGTGATACACAAGTTCGTGAATTGGCTGATTACGTGATTGAAATTCCTGAAACATCAGATGCCTTATCTCCATTAATAACAACTATTCCATTGCAACTTCTTTCTTATCATATTGCTGTATTAAGAGGATGTAATGTAGATCAGCCTAGGAATTTGGCAAAATCAGTTACTGTCGAATAATATATTTACAGATTTATATTAAAAAACGAGATTTATTCTCGTTTTTTTTTGCTCTTTATTTTTTACGAAAACGTTGTAATTTTTTATGATAAATTTATAATTACTATTAAATTATTATGTATGCATAGTATATTGTGAGAATAACAAGCAATTTTATTAATAATTATGCAAAATATGAAAATATTGAATTATTATTTTTATTCGTATTTTTATGTTAATAAGTATATTTATTTTTGATTTTGTTATAAATAATTAAAAAATATACGTAATTTGGTTCTATCAATCACGAAAACTTAACCAAATGAAATTGTATTTACTTCTTTTAACATTGTTATTTTGTGGCATGAGTTTTGCTCAAAATTCTATCAAAGGGACTGTTACCGATGAAAAAAATCTACCCATTCCTGGAGCTAACGTTATTGTTGCAGGCACAAGTGAGGGAACAGCCTCTGGTAATGACGGGTCTTTTGTTTTAGTTACGAAACAGACTCCGCCTTTTTCTCTTGAAATTACGGCTGTTGGATATTCTTCTTCGACTGTTAGTGTACAATCTCTGACTCAAAAAATTGCAGTACAATTAAATGTAGAAGAGACTAAGTTGAATGAAATAGTGGTTTCTGCGTCAAGGGCGCCCGAACGAGTGCTTCAATCTCCCGTTACGATTGAAAGAATGGGAATCCAGCAAGTGAAAAGTACTACCGCTCCAACTTTTTATGATGGATTGGAAAATTTAAAGGAAGTGCAATTCAATACCAGTAGTATTTCTTTTAAAACGGTTAATACAAGAGGATTTGCTTCGGTTGGAAATACTCGATTTATGCAGTTGGTAGATGGTATGGATAATTCATCTCCGGCATTGAATTTTGTGTTAGGAAACCTGATTGGGTTGTCTGATATTGATGTGGCGAATGTGGAGCTTTTGCCAGGGGCTTCTTCGGCTTTGTATGGAGCCAATGCATTTAATGGAATTTTGTTTATGAATAGCAAGAGTCCATTTGTGTATCAAGGGATCAGTTCTTATGTGAAATATGGGCAAACTTCTCAAGATGTTGCAGGTACCAATGATTATTTTGATATGGGAATTAGGGCGGCAACAGCATTTAGCAAACATTTTGCAATTAAGGCTAATTTTAATTATATGCAGGCCACTGAATGGATTGCTGATGATAGAAGAAGTGTGACAGGAGGTTCCATTGGGCATGCTGGAAACCAGAATTATGACGGTTTAAATATTTATGGAGATGAGGTAACTTTTTTTATTGCCAATGTTGGACAGGTGAGCAGGACAGGATATCGTGAGAGAGATTTAAATGACAATAAGGTAAATAGCGTGAAGGCTGATTTTTCTATGCATTTTAAACCATGGGCAAATGATATTGAAATAATACTCCAATATAAATTAGGTTTGGGGAATACAATTTACCAAGGGGCTAATAGATATGCCTTGAATGATTTCTTTATGAGTCAGACAAGAATTGAGGTAAAAGGGAAAAACTTTTTTGCAAGAGCTTATCGATCTTCAGAGGACGCAGGTAATTCTTACGATATGCGTTTTGCAGGTTGGAATGTGCAAAGATTGGCTAAATCAGATACGAACTGGTTTACAGATTATGGAACTGCATTTCAATTGTCTTCGGCTACATTAGGATTTAATGCGAATCAAGCAGCTAATTATGCGAGAACTTTTGCCGATACCAATGTTTCGCCAGGTTTAAACTTGGTTCCAAATAGTAATGTGACAAATGGTGTTTTGGATCCAAGATCACCAAGATTTGAGCCAGGATCTTCTGAATTTACATCTGCATTAAATAGCGTTAAAAGCAATCCAGATTTAACGCAAGGGGCTAAATTTACTGATCAGTCAAGAATATACCATTCTGATGTTAATTATAATTTTAAGGACAAGATTAAATTTGCTGAAATTCAGGTGGGAGGATCTGCTCGTCAATATGAAATGAATTCTGGTGGTTCTATTTTTACTGATTATGATGGGCCAATTCGTTATAATGAATTTGGAATTTATACACAAGGTTCAAAATTGTTAATGGATGATCGTTTGAAATTAGTTGCTTCCATACGTTATGATAAGAGCGAAAATTTCGATGGCAATATCTCTCCAAGAGTTTCTGTTGTTTATTCTGCTGGAGCCCAAAAAAACCACAATTTTAGAGCGTCCTACCAAACAGGTTTTAGAAATCCTACCACTCAAGATCAATATATCGGACTTGATTTAGGACCATTTGCCTTAATTGGTTCCGCTCCGGAAAATTTAGTTCGTTTTTATGAAACTTTAAATGTGAGTGTGGCAGGTCAAGCAGCGGGTGCTAAACCAACTGTATATATGGATGGAAATAACGCTTACGGTAATTCATATACATTACCGTCAGTGCAGGCGTTTGGTGCTGCATTAGCAGCGAAGCCTTCTGATGTAGCTGGTGCAGCGGCTTTGTTGCAAACCTCAAATGTAAACTTGGTTCGCCCAGAAGAAGTTAAAGCATTTGAGTTGGGTTATAGATCTGTAATTAATAATGATCTTTCAATAGATATTAATGGATATTACAATCAGTACAATCATTTTCTAAATACATCGAGAGTAGCTGGAGTTTATTATGGAGATGTTAATGCTCCTGTAAATTTAGCGGATCCATTAAGCCCAGTGTATGCTTTGGTCAGAAGTGATAGAAGAATTTATCAAGTGTATTCTAATACGTCTGCTGATGTTGCTTCTTTAGGTTTTGGTGCTGGATTGTCTAAAAAAGTGTATAAAAATTTTGAATTAGGGGCCAATTACAATTATTCTCAATTGAATTTTGATCAATCCGAAGATCCCGGATTTGTTACCGGTTTCAATACTCCAAAGCATAGAATAAAAGGATCGTTAGGAAACCCTAAATTGTTTAAAAATTTTGGATTCAATACAAATGTTAGATGGAACTCGGAATATTTATGGCAATCTTCTTTTGGTGATGGTATGATTGAGTCGGCAACTGTATTTGATGCGCAAATAAATTATGCTGTTCCTCAATGTAAATTATTATTCAAGGTAGGAGGTACCAATATTGGAGGTAAAGATTACATTCAAGTAATCGGTTCGGGTGCAATTGGTCAACAATGGTTTGCTTCGTTGACAATTAATCCTTAATTAAAGACAAGACAAAAACTTAAAAGATATAGTATGATAAATAATTTCAAATGGCTACTGTTGGTTTCTTTGAGCTTTGTAGCATGTAATAATAATGATGACGATTCAGCGCCGGCAGAAATTCCGATTACTCCCGGTTCGGCTTCATTCGCAAAGTATGTAGCTTTAGGGGATTCCTTTGCTGCTGGTTATAGTGATGGTGCTCTTTTCAAGAAAGCTCAGGAAACATCTTATGTGAATATATTGGCGCAACAATTTGTTCCGGCTGGAGGTACGGCTGTTACGACACCTTATATGGCTGATAATCTGGGAGGATTACTGTTGGGAGGGAATGTAATTGCTGAAACCAGAAAAACAATTTTAGGTTTTAATCCTGATAAAACACCTATTGTTGGTTCCGTACCTGGAAAGCCAACTACAGAAGTGACAAGTCATTTGACAGGTTCTTTTAGTAATTTAGGGATTCCGGGTGCCAAGAGTTTTCATCTGATTGCCTCTGGATATGGAAATGTAGCTGGAGTAGCTTCGGGGAAAGCAAATCCGTATTATGCTCGCTTTGCTACTTCGGCATCAACAACAGTTTTGGCAGATGCATTATTGCAGAATCCAACTTTCTTTTCCTTGTTTATAGGTGGTAATGATGTTTTGTCTTATGCCACATCTGGTGGTGTTGGTGTGAATCAAACTGGAAATTTAGACCCTACAACTTACGGATCAAATGACATTAGTGACCCCAATGTTTTTGCTAATGTATATACGGGATTGGTTGCTAATTTGACAGCTAAAGGTGCAAAAGGTGTAGTTGCAAATTTGCCGTATGTAACAAATTTACCTTATTTTACAACGGTGCCTTATAATCCAGTTCCTTTGGATGAGGCAAAGGCAACTCAGCTAAACACAGGTTATGCGCAATATAATGGTGGGTTGCAGGTAATGGTTGCCAATAAACTGTTGACTGCGGAAGAAGCGGCAAGAAGAACAATTAAGTTTGCTGCCGGTAATAATGCAGTTGTTATAGTGGATAGTTATTTGACTAATTTGTCTGCTTATGGATTGCCTTCTTACAGACAAGTGACTAAAGAAGATTTAGTAGTATTGTTGGCTAGAACTTTCATTGGTACTTTGGTTGGAGGAGATGCTACAAAAATTAATGGGGTTTCTGTTCCTTTGGCAGATGAATGGGTACTTTCCAAAGATGAAGTCAAAGAAGTGATGGTCGCAGTGGACGCGTATAATAAAACTATAAGTGCAATTGCAGAATCTAAAGGATTGGCTTTTGTTGATACTAAAGAAGCTTTGGCTCAATTGTCCAGCTCGGGTGTTCGTTTTGGAAATTTTCAAATGACTTCTTCTTATGTAACCGGCGGCGCATTTTCATTGGATGGCGTTCATCCAACACCAAGAGGGTATGCTTTTATAGCCAATCTTTTTATAAATGCTATCAATGCTAAATATGGTGCTACCTTAAAGACAGTAGATTTGGCACAATATCAAACCTTGTTTCCGGCAACAATTCAATAAAACTTAAAATCATCAATTTGATGTTGAAAAACCATCCGTTTATTGCGTGATGGTTTTTTTGTGTTTAAGGGTAAATCTAGTGTTTTGGCAGTTTGAAAAGCCTTAATAGTCAATGTGATAAAATTTTAGCTTTTTTTGTAAAAAAAAGTATGAATTTTATATTTTAAAAATTATCTTTGCACTCTGAAAAAAGTATCCATTCGAGGAGTTTCGATGGGCTATATTTCATAAACCTAAATAGCTATTTAATAAATACATAAGCAATGTCAAAAGTAATAGGAAAAGTTGCCCAAATCATTGGACCAGTAGTCGATGTGGTTTTCAACGGAAAAGATGTTGAACTTCCAAAAATTTATGATTCATTAGAAATCACAAAAAAGGACGGTACATTATTAGTACTTGAAGTACAATCTCACATTGGTGAAAATACAGTTCGTACCATTTCGATGGACTCAACAGATGGTTTGAGTAGAGGTTATGAAGTAGTTGGAACAGGAAGTCCTATCCAAATGCCAATCGGAGCGGATGTTTTCGGACGTTTGTTTAACGTAATCGGTGATGCGATTGATGGTTTGCCAGAATTGCCTAAATCAGGTGAAAATGGAACTCCAATCCACAAACAAGCACCAAAATTTGAAGATTTATCTACATCTTCTGAAGTTTTATTTACTGGTATCAAAGTAATCGATTTGATTGAGCCTTATGCAAAAGGAGGTAAAATTGGATTGTTTGGTGGTGCTGGAGTAGGTAAAACTGTATTGATTCAGGAGTTGATTAACAATATTGCAAAAGGTCACGGTGGACTTTCTGTATTTGCAGGAGTAGGAGAAAGAACACGTGAAGGGAATGACTTACTTCGTGAGATGTTGGAGTCAGGAATTATTAAATACGGAGAAGATTTCATGCACTCTATGGAAAATGGAGGATGGGATTTATCTAAAGTAGATTTGAAAGGAATGAGAGATTCTAAAGCTACTTTCGTATTCGGACAAATGAATGAGCCTCCAGGAGCTCGTGCTCGTGTGGCACTTTCTGGATTGTCTATCGCTGAGTATTTCCGTGATGGAGCAGGTTCTGACCAAGGAAAAGACGTTCTTTTCTTCGTTGACAATATCTTCCGTTTTACACAAGCAGGTTCTGAAGTATCGGCTCTTTTAGGGCGTATGCCGTCTGCGGTAGGTTACCAACCAACATTGGCAACTGAGATGGGTGCTATGCAAGAGCGTATTACATCTACAAACAAAGGTTCTATTACATCTGTACAAGCGGTTTACGTACCTGCGGATGACTTAACTGACCCAGCTCCGGCTACAACATTTGCTCACCTTGATGCTACTACCGTATTGTCTCGTAAAATTGCTGAGTTAGGTATCTATCCTGCGGTGGATCCATTGGATTCTACTTCAAGAATCTTGGCACCTCACATTATCGGTAACGAACACTATGACTGTGCACAAAGAGTAAAAGAAATTCTTCAAAAATACAAACAATTACAAGATATCATTGCGATTCTAGGTATGGAAGAGTTATCTGAAGATGATAAATTAGCGGTTTCAAGAGCTAGACGTGTTCAACGTTTCTTGTCACAACCTTTCCACGTTGCTGAGCAGTTTACAGGATTGAAAGGTGTGTTGGTTGATATCAAAGATACCATCAAAGGATTTAACATGATTATTGACGGTGAATTAGATCACTTGCCGGAATCAGCTTTCAACCTTAAAGGTACTATTGAAGAAGCTATCGAGGCTGGAGAAAAAATGTTGGCAGAAGCATAAACCAGTTAGCAGTTAGCGGTTGGCAGTCTTCAGATGATGCTAATTACTAATTACTAATTACTAATCACTAAAAAAATGATTTTAGAAATAGTATCACCAGAAGCGAAATTATTTTCAGGAGAAATAACTTCTATTTCTGTTCCAGGAGTAGATGGACGTTTTCAAATGTTGAATAACCACGCGCCAATAGTTTCATTGCTACAAAAAGGAACGGTTAATATTACTGCTCCAAGTTTTGATTTAAATGAAGAAACAGCAAGTCTGTTTACTAAAATTAATGATCAAAATTATACTTTGGAAATCAACTCTGGAACTCTTGAGTTAAAAGATAATAAAGTAATTGTTTTAGCAGACTAAGACAATTTGGATTAAAATTTGAATGCTCGGCTTCGGTCGGGCATTTTTTTTGTTTAAAATAGTTTGTTAATAAAATTTTGTTGTTTTTTCTTATACGAAAGTATGAAATACATAGGGTTTGCCCCAATTATTTTTTTAACTTTACCTTATGATTAGTAAGTAAACTAGTAATTTAAATTTTGTAAAATGAAAAATAATAAAATTTTAATTTTTCTTTTTTTATTAGTAAGTGCTGTAGGTTTTTCACAAGTTTATACCAATAAAGTAGTGGGAAAAAAAAACGAAGCGCTTTTAGATAGCCTCAAGGTAGCGGAATATCCTTATGCATTGCCAATATGGGGAGACAAAGCCACAAAAAAAGGATTTCATTTGCCTTATTCAGCTGGTGTTTCATTGAATTATTTTTGGCAGGAATCCGAATTAACCATAAAGAATTTGGAAGTTGGTTTTAATAATGGAACCATGCATAATTTAGATCAGATTATACGTTTTAATAATGCAAAAGCAACAGGATATGCTCTCAATGTTAGACCAGATATTTGGTTGTTTCCCTTTTTGAATGTATATGGTATTTTGGGAAAAGCAGATATGTCAACGGCTATTGATGCTGGAATTTGGGTTCCTGATGCTAATAATAATTGGTCAGAAATCTTACCCTTTAAAACAAAGGCAGATTTTGAGGGTTCTACTTTTGGATTGGGATTGACTCCTACTATTGGAATTGGAGGTGGTTGGCTTGCGTTGGATATGAACGTGGCTTGGACTGATATTCCAGCCTTGGAGAAACCTGCCATGAGTTTTATTTTTGGACCTAGATTGGGGAAAACATTCAAACTTAATAAGCCGGAATCAAATATCGCGTTTTGGGCTGGAGCATTCAGGGTGCATATTAAGAGCGGTACCAATGGTTCTTTGCCGTTAGGAGATTTTATAAATACCGATGGTGCCCAAGCTAAAGTGGATCAAGCGTTAGTTAAAGTGGATGAGAAACAAGTACAGGTAGATACTTGGTGGAATGGATTGTCGAATGTTGATCAGTCTAAACCATCCAATAAAGCGAAATACGAAACCGCTAATAAGGCTTTGGAAAGTGCTGGTAATCTTTTAAATGGTATTGATGGGGCTTTGAGTACAGTTGGAACTTCTACCGTACAGTATTCGCTTGAAAAATCACAAACAAACATGTGGAATTTTATTGTGGGAACACAATATCAGTTTAACAGGCATTTTATGTTACGTGCAGAATGTGGTTTCTTGGGAACCCGTACCCAGTTTATGACTAGTTTTCAATATCGTTTCGGATTATAGTTTACAATGTGGAAATGCCAAATTCAATGAATTAATAAATATTTAAGATGAGAAAAATTATATTATTCATTGCATTATTACTTACTTTTCAAAACATACATTCACAAGTTTTGATGTCTCTCATTTTTGGAGACAAATTAAATTCTCCTAACATTGAATTTGGTTTGGAGGGTGGTGCCAATTTTTCGACTATAACCAATCAACCCGGTGCAGATAATAGAACTGATTTTAACTTGGGCTTTTATTTTGATTTTAATTTAAATAATCCTTCTTGGATTTTCAATACGGGTGTTATTGTAAAATCTACGCTTGGCGCTGAAGGTTTGCCCGTTTATTCATTAGATAATCCAGAATTGGATGCTGCATTCTCTGTAGGTTCTGTTGATAGAAAAATTAATTATTTTAATGTGCCTTTAGCCATTAAATATAAATTTAAGAATAACATCTTTGTCAAAGCTGGAACCCAATTGGGATTGTTATCTAAATCGACTGATATTTTTCATCAGGAATATAATGGAGACGATTTAGAATATAAAAACAATATTCGGGATAAAATTCATGTTATTGATGCTGGTTTGATAGTAGGGGTGGGGTATCGTTTGAAGGTTGGTCATGGTATGAATATTGGTTTGCAATATTATTATGGTCTAGTGCCACTTTTAAAAGGTGATGAGAGCCCAACTCAATACAATCGTTCATTATATGTAACAACCTGCCTGCCTATTGGAAAGGCAAAGGCAGCAAAACGAGCCGCAGAAAAGAAGCAATTAGAACAAAAGAAAACTTTGCCTGAAAAATAAGTTGGTTTTGATACCTTTGTTGTTATGAATTTTCCAAAAAACTTAGCTGTCAAGCTTGAAAGTCGTAAGCAAAATAAATCTTTGAGAGTTCTTCCACAATCAAATGATTTAATCGATTTTGCCTCAAATGATTATATTGGATTTTCAAAATCGGAAGCAATTTTTGAGGCTACTCATCAGTTTTTATTGGATAACAATATAAAAATTAACGGCGCTACTGGATCGCGATTAATCTCTGGAAATCATTTTTTATACACCGAAACGGAAAAGCATATAGCGCAATTTCATCAGTCGGAATCGGCATTGCTGTTCAATTCGGGTTATGATGCCAATGTTGGTTTTTTTAGCGCTGTACCGCAACGAAATGACGTTGTTTTGTTTGATGAACTATGTCATGCTTCTATTCGTGATGGCATTCAAATGAGCAATGCCAAATCCTATAAATTTCTCCATAATGATTTTGAAGATTTAGAAAGACTTCTTTTAAAACAAAGCCAAAATTCGACTATTTATATTGCGACTGAATCCGTTTTTTCGATGGATGGTGATTGTCCTAATTTTGAGGAATTGATTGCTGTTTCAGAAAAGTATAATTGTTATTTAGTGATTGATGAGGCTCATGCTTTGGGCGTTTTTGGAGAAAAAGGAGAAGGCTTGATTCAGCAGTTGGGATTACATAATAGAATTTTTGCCCGAATTATGACTTTTGGAAAAGGGTTGGGTTGTCATGGAGCTGTAGTTTTGGGTTCCAATGAATTAAAATCTTATCTCGTTAATTTTTCCCGAAGTTTTATATATACGACAGGGCTTTCTCCGCATTCGGTGGCTGCTATTTTGATAGGATATCTTCAATTGGAAAAAGATACAAATGCAATTGAATCGCTTCGGGAGAATATTATTTTCTTTAATCAGGTAAAAAAAATGTTGCACCTAAGTCCTCTTTTTATTCGCAGTAAATCAAGTATTCAAAGTGTAATTATTCCAGGGAATGAAAAAGTAAAAAATATTGCTAGTTCACTGCAAAAAGAAGGTTTTGATGTTAAAGCAATTCTGTCGCCAACGGTTCCTGAAGGGCAAGAACGCTTACGATTTTGTTTGCATAGCTATAATAGCAAAGAAGAAATAACAGTATTACTGACATTGTTAAGTAATTTTATTTTTTAGCCACGGATAATACGGATATTACTGATTTACACAGATTAAATATGACAAATCTATTGCATAAATCGATAACGGATTCAATTTTAAAAGTTTATTATGATGTTTATAATGAACTTGGTGCTGGTTTTCTCGAAAAAGTGTATCAAAATGCGATGTATTTTGAATTGATAGCAAGAGGATACAAAGTGGAAGCTCAAAAGCAAATTAAGGTTTATTTCAAAAAACAGCTTGTTGGAGACTATATTGCAGATTTATTAGTTGAGAATAAGGTTCTAGTTGAGCTTAAGGCTTGTGAATTACTTATGAATGTTCATGTGGCTCAAACAATGAATTATCTAAAAGCTACAGAAATAGAAGTAGGCTTGTTGTTGAATTTTGGAGAAGAACCAGAATTTAAAAGGTTTATCTATACTAATGACCGAAAAATAAATTTAAAAAATCAGTGATAATCAGTTCAATCTGTATTATCCGTGGCTAAAAAAATATGAAACTATTTATAACTGGAATTTCTACCGATGTTGGTAAAACCATCACTTCAGCCATTATTGTCGAAGCTTTACATGCTGATTATTGGAAACCAATCCAAGCAGGAGATTTGGACAATTCGGATAGTAACAAGGTCAAATCCTATGTCTCTAATTCCAAGTCAAAATTTCACCCAAATACATATGCATTAAACACACCTGCAAGTCCACATCTTGCTGCTGAAATCGATGGTGTAATTATTGATTTAAAACAGATAAAAGAGCCAAAGACCGAAAACCATTTGGTTATAGAAGGTGCAGGAGGTGTTTTTGTACCATTGAATGAAACGGACTGTGTTATTGATTTGATTCAAAATGATTATAAAGTGATTGTGGTATCCAGACATTATCTCGGGAGTATCAATCATACCTTACTTACAATTGAATCCTTGCATAATCGTAAAATAGCGATAGGAGGAATTGTTTTCTCTGGAGATGAAAACCAAGCAACAGAATCGATTATTTTAAACAAAACTGGATTAAAATGCATCGGAAGAATTGAACAAGAGCCATACTTTGATCAAAATGTAATCAGAGAATATGCAGATCGATTTCGAGACTCGCTTTTGCAATTATAAAACTAAATTGAATAATCTAAAATCAGTAATCTGATGACTTTAATAGAAAGAGACAGCCAACATCTTTGGCATCCTTATACACAACACAAAACGGCAGCACTTCCAATTGCGATTACTAAAGGTGAAGGAGCATTGCTTTGGGACGAAAACAACAAGGAATATATAGATGCCATCGCCTCTTGGTGGGTCAATCCATACGGACATTCCAATAAATTTATTGCCGATGCGATTTACAAACAGTTAACCACCTTGGAACACGTTTTGTTTGGTGGTTTTACGCATGAACCTGCCATTGTTTTGGCCGAAAAATTGTTGGCAATTTTACCAGGCAATCAGAAGAAAGTGTTTTTTTCGGATAATGGATCTACTTCCGTTGAAGTGGCGATTAAAGTGGCTTTACAGAATTTTTATAATAAAGGCGAAAAGAGAACAACAATTATTGCTTTTGAAAATGCTTTTCATGGTGACACTTTTGCCGCCATGGCAGCGAGTGGAATTTCTTTTTATACCCAAGCTTTTCAAGGAATGTTTATTGATGTGGCAAGGATTCCGGTACCTGTCAAAGGTAAGGAAGAAACCAGTTTTGATACTTTACGCGGAGTAATTAAAAACAATAATTGTGCAGGTTTTATATTTGAACCGTTAGTACAGGGAGCTGCTGGAATGGTTATGTACGAACCAGAAGCATTGGATAAATTAATTGAAATCTGTCAGGAAAATAATGTGCTGACGATTGCTGATGAAGTGATGACTGGCTTTGGGAAAACGGGTAAAACCTTTGCCTGTGATTATTTGGAACAAAAGCCGGATATGATGTGTTTGTCCAAAGCCTTGACGGGCGGAACCATCCCAATGGCAATTACGACTTTTACACAGGAACTTTTCGATGCTTTTTATGATGAAGATATCAATAAGGCATTATTTCATGGACATACTTTTACTGCCAATCCTACGGGTTGTGCTGCTGCATTGGCCAGTTTGGATTTGCTTGTAACCGAAGAAATGCAGCAAAATTTGGTGCGAATCAATAAAAGACATTTGGATTTTCAAAAAAAGATTGAAAGTCATCCCATGGTTACAGCAACAAGAGTGCTGGGTGTTATCTTTGCATTGGAAATAAAAACAGAAAGTTCAGCCAGTTATTATGGAACGTTACGGAATAGACTTTATGATTTTTTTATTGAAAATGGTGTGATTTTGAGACCAGTTGGGAATATCGTTTATGTTTTGCCTCCTTATGTGATAACTGATGAACAATTGCAAAAAGTATATCAAGTAGTGGAAAGTGCCTTGGAAATAGTTTAAATTTGCGGAAATTAAAATAAATCAGTTGTCACAAATTATTTCAATAACAGCACTTGCATCTATTTCTCCATTGGGTAATGATTCAAAAGAGATCTGGGAGAATTATAAAAACAAAAATCATTGTTTTACGAGTCGCTTTTTAGATCATAAAGAGACTTTAGTTGCTCAATTGGATGAGAATTCGAATGCTATTGTTGAAGCTTTAAAACAATCGGATATTAAATACAAATCATTGGATAAATCGGTTTTGTATGCAATGGCAGCTTCTCGAAAAGCCATAGAAAATGCCGGTTGGACTTCTGAGGATGCTTTCGGAATCAATATTGGTTCTTCCCGTGGTGCAACCGATTTATTCGAAAAACACTTTCAGGAATATTTAGAAACTGGAAAAGCACAGACTTTGGCTTCGCCAACAACTACTTTGGGGAATATTTCTTCTTGGGTTGCTCACGATCTACAGAGTTCTGGTCCCGAAATTTCACATTCGATTACCTGTTCTACCGCTTTGCACGCAATGTTGAATGGCGTGGCTTGGTTGCGTTCGGGAATGGCTGAAAAATTTTTGGTGGGCGGAAGTGAAGCCCCGTTGACCGATTTTACTATTGGTCAAATGAGAGCCTTGAAAATTTACTCAAATAGTGAAGAGGCTTTTCCGAATAGGGCTTTGGATTTGGAAAAGACTCAAAATGGGATGATTCTTGGTGAAGGTGCCGCTGTTTGTTGTTTGGAAATTGGTAAAAAAGAAAATGCTTTGGCTTTTATTGAAGGAATTGGATATGCTACTGAAATATTGGAACACAATATTTCAATTTCGGCGGAAGCAGTTTGTTTTCAAAAATCCATGAAAATGGCTTTGCTAGATATTGATTTGTCTGAAGTTGATGCTATCGTTATGCACGCACCAGGAACAAAAGCCGGCGATTTAACCGAATATAAGGCGATTCAGAAGATTTTTGGTTCAAATTTGCCAATGCTTACTACCAACAAATGGAAAATTGGTCACACTTTTGGAGCATCGGGGATTTTGAGTGTGGAAATGGCTATTTTGATGATGCAACACAATGAGTTCATCGGAGTTCCTTTTGCGGAAGCGCAAAAACAGACGAAACCAATAAGAAAAGTTTTGGTTAATGCGGTTGGTTTTGGCGGAAATGCGGTAAGTGTTTTATTGTCTTTGTAACTTCCACAAATTTTCGCAAATTGAGAAAAGCAACTTACATGACCTTATATTTCTTATATGGTTAAAAATTAATTGATTTATTTGCCTGAATATTTATAACTGCTTACTGATCATTTCTTTCTAATTCTTTCACCTTATCGTATATTAAATTACTTTCAAAACCGCGGCGGAGCATATAATCACAGAATTTTTTTCGTTTTTTAAGTGCATTTTTTTCTGTGATTGAATTCCAATTCCTTTCGGCCAATTCTTCAAATGTGGCAATATATTCCTCGGGCTCAATTTCTTTTAGTGCGATGTTAATCAGGGTTTGATTGATATTGCGCATTTTCAATTCATTGGTAATCCGAATTTTTCCCCAATGCTTGATGCGGTGTTTTCCTCTGGCAAAACTACAGGCAAATCTTGATTCGTTAAGGAAGTTGTGTTCGATAAGATGTGCTATTGCCTCATATATTTCGGTAGTATCCAATTTCATGCTGCGTAATTTTGACACTACTTCTTCGTGACATCGTTCTTGATAAGCACAAAAGTGTTCTATTTTTTGAATGGCTTCTTTGAATGAATAGACTTCTTTCATTTCTGATTGGATGTTTTTAGGAAATCAAAACAAAAATAAGTTTTTCGTTCATGAAATTGTTTTTTACGGTCAATAAATATCCAATTGAGATAATAATCTCATTTATTTAGAATAGAGGATTCTTATAAATAAATTTTGCTTTTTCATACATTTCTTTCAATTTTTTCAGACTTAATTTACTGATAAACAGTATAGTTGCTGTATGACGAATATAAAAGTGCTTTGACGATTTAATTATTTTTGTTTTAGTGTTTAAGGTAACTTTATTATGATATTCTTGGTTTTATCTTTTAAAAATGATTTTTCTGTAAAACTTAAAATTTTTTATTATGGATATACTTTTACATAAATCAAAATTCTCGGCCATTGTAATGTTATTTTTCACAAGTTTTGTATTTGCGGCGACAAATACTTATACAGGTGCAAATGGTAATTGGAATACTGCCGCAAACTGGTCTACCGGATTCGTACCTACTGCCAATGATGATGTAATAATACCAAGTTCAAAATTGGTAAATATATCAGCAGATTCTTTTGCAAAGAGTATATCCGTTTCGGGTACTTTAACGGTTAATGATGGAGTTGTGTTTACAATTGGAAGCACTACAACTTCAGGTAACTTTACGGTAAATTCTGGAGGAAGTTTTAGTACTGCCAATGGTTCTGGATTGTCAACAATAATCGTTTATGGAAATTATATTAATAATGGTACTACCGATTTTTGGAAAAGTACGGTCATTATTGTTGGAGATTTATTAAGTCCTTCTACATCTGGATTGCAAAAACAGGGAAATGTAGTAGTGGGAGGAAATATCATTGGCGATTTCAATTTGACCGGTGGAGACGGAACTGGTCAAATTTATGCAGTAAATCCGAATGCAACAGTCACAATAACTCCAGTATCCATAGATAATAATGTGCCACCAGGAACAGTTATCAGCAATCCTCCGGAAACTCAAGTTTTAGTTGATTTGGTAAATTCTGTTTTATATGGTAGTTGTCCGTTTACTATCAGCGGTACAGCAAATGTGACGGTTTGTACAAGTACGCCTACCGCTTCCTTTACCGTTACAACCAGTGGTAGTTCACCTTCCTATCAATGGCAAATGAATTCGGGTTCTGGATGGGTTGATTTGACAAATTCGGCTCCTTACTCGGGAGTAACAACAAATACACTCACTATAACAATTTCGGGTACCGGATTGAGTGGAAATAAATACAGGACTAAAGTTACTTCGGGAGGATGTACTAAAAATGGGGATTATGGGACTTTAACTATAACTACCGTGGCTCCATCAACTCCGGGTAACATTACCGGAACTACTCCGCAATGTCCTTCAAATTCAGGGCAAATATATACAATAGCTGCTGTTTCGGGTGCTACATCCTATAATTGGGCAGTACCATCAGGTTGGAGTATTAATTCTGGGAACGGTACCACTTCAATTTTTGTAACGACAGGATTAGTCGGTAATAATGGAAATATCACGGTTACGGCTAGTAACGGTTGCGGTACAAGCGCAGCTAAAAGCTTTGCTGTAACAGTTGAAAACGCTACAGTAACAGCAGGAATTATTGGAGGAAGTGCAAGTTATTGTTCTTATACCAATAGTACTTTGTTAACGTTGTCCGGAACTTCCTTGCCGATTGGGAATGGTCTTGCTAAAGCTAGTGTAGTAAGATGGGAAAGTTCTGTTGATAACTTTTTAACGAGCACCGTAATTGCAAATACAGCAACAACCTTAACGATAACAAATTTGAGTTTAACAACTATGTTCAGAGCTGTTGTATTGTCAAATTCTGGAGGTTGTCCCGAGGTTTCGACTCCGGCTACGATAACAATAAATACTGCTCCGGCAATTGTTTTGACAAGTGGAATACAAAGTCCAACCGTTTGTGCAGGAACTGCGATAACAACTACTGTTTATACTTTTTCGGGAAGTGCTACAAGCGCATCGGTAAGTGGTTTGCCAGCGGGTTTGTCCCAAGTAGTAGATACAACGGCAAAAACAGTAACCATCAGTGGAACTCCAACTACCGGCGGGACATATACAATAACAACAACAGGTAATGCTACACCTTGTACTGCGGGCTCAATAAGCGGAACAATAACAGTGAATCCCTTTCCAAGCGTGCCTGTAATACCATCAACTTTTAATCTTAGTTGTGCAGCAACTTCTTTTGTTGTGAATTGGTCTGCCTCGTCCAATGCTACAAAGTATAGATTGGATGTTGCTACTGATGCGGCATTTAGCACTATTGTGTCTCCTTATAATAATTTGGATTTGGGTAATGTGGTTTCGACAAGCGTGACTGGAATACCGAGTGCAGCTGTTTTTTATCTGAGATTGCGTGCAGAGAATGGTTGTGGATACAGTTCCAATTCGGGAGCTGCAACTGTTTCGGTGCCTGTTACCAAAACTACGAATGGTACCACATGGGATAATGGTGTGCCAGATAATACCAAAAAAGCAATTTTTATGAGTGGAGGTGCAATTGCTCCCATAACTGCAAAAATAACGGCTTGTTCCTGTCAATTTGGTCCAAATACAAATGTTAAGGTTGGTGTTCCGGGTGGAGCCAATACAGATGCAATTTTAAATCTCGTTAATGGATTGGATGTTGATGCCACAAGCAGTTTGACTTTCGAGAACAATGCGAGTTTGGTTCAGGAGAATGATGCAGCAGTAAATACAGGAAAGATTATTTACAAGCGCAATACTTCGTTGGTCTCTGATTTTGATTATGTTTATTGGTGCTCTCCCGTTAAAGATCAAGTATTGAATGTATTGTCTCCCAATAGTGATAAATATTACAGCTATTGGAACGGGTCATGGGTGCCAGAGAGTGGAGCCAATACAATGAATCCGGCAGGAAAAGGTTTTATTATTCGTGTTCCAAGGTTATACACGACTTATTCTCAAGCTGTCCAATTCGAAGGAATACCTAACAATGGAGAAGTTAAGGTAAATGTTGTCACTGTCAAAGGTAATCTCATTGGAAATCCATATCCTTCCGCATTAGATGCCGATGCATTTTTGACATACGAGGGATTACATGAAAATAAAATTTATGGGGGATTGTATTTTTGGACACATAATACCAAAAGACAGCAGTCGGGTTCTCAATATGTCTATAGTGCAAGTGATTATGCCGTTTACAATTTAACGGGAGGAACGGCAGCCTTAAGCACGGATGTGGATGGAGATGGAGATTTGGATGGAGTTATTCCATCAGGGGAAATAGCTGCGGGTCAATCGTTTTTTGTGCCATGTAATCTTCCAGGGCAATTGTATTTTAATAATTCAATGCGATTTTCCGAATCAGGCAAAAACAGTCAATTTTTTAGACCTTCTTCAAATACGAAAAAAGTTGCAACAATAGAAAAAAATAGAATTTGGTTGAATTTATCCAATGATGGCGGTGCTTTCAAACAATTATTAGTAGGATATATAACAGGTGCAACTAATGATTTGGATAACTTATTTGATGGTGAAAGTATGAATGGTAACGTATATTTGGATTTTTACAGTATAATTAATTCAAAAAATTATACTATCCAAGGCCGTGGACTGCCATTTGATACAACAGATCAAGTGCCATTGGGTTACAAAGCCACAATAGCGGGGAAATTTACTATCAGTATTGACAAGGTAGATGGAGTTTTGACTAATCAGGCTGTTTATTTAGTGGATAAAACGACCAACAATGTTCAAAATTTAAAAGACGGAGCCTATTCCTTTACAACCGAAATAGGAACATTCAATGATCGTTTTGTATTACGTTATATTAATGCTACTTCAAAATTAGGTCTTGGCGATGTTGTTGTCAAAGATAAGGGAGTGGTAGTATCAGTAAAAAATAGTCAAATAAAGATTAATTCTTTTGATCAAGCAATATCTTCAGTTAAAGTATATGATTTGAAGGGAAGCTTGATTTTTGAGAAAAATAAAGTAAATCTTAATGCTTTTGTAGTTGACCATTTGACAACATCTAATCAATTTTTGATTGTTATGACTCAATTGGAAAGTGGAAAATGGACAAGTGAGGAAATAATTTTTCACGATTAAAATAATGTTCATAATAGTATTTGCATGAAATTAAATTAAGAAAGGAATTTTTGATTTTACATTTCTCATTTTTACCTGATAAAAAATACTTTTTAGAATCCCATTCTGTTATTCAGGATGGGATTTTTGTTTGCATTTGAAATTGATTCATAAAATAAGTTTATGGCTACAAATAAAAAAAACAAATGTATTTCATCGATTAAATATGCTTTTATTCCGATTTATTGATTTCATTTGTTAAATTTGAGTAAATGATGCTTAATCAAATACTGTTATAAATTCACTGTCTTTTTTTGATTGATTAATAAATGCGTGTCTAATTTTTAATACTCTTCTCTTATGAAAAAATTTTTACTTTTAATGAATGGGCTTTTCTTGATTTCGCAAATTTCTTTTGGTAATGTAAAAGAGGTTAATACCCCATTGAGTACTAAAACTGTTGAAAATTCTAAATTTGAAGGTGTTGTTTCGAAGACTTATGCGCAAAAAGCAATGGCCATTGAAAGACACAGGGTATGGCTAAATTTCACTAATGCAGAAGGAGCTTTTAAACAAGCACTAGTTGGCTATATAGCAGGAGCTACTAATGGGTTGGACAATTTGTATGATGCCGTTACTATAGATTCAAATCCTTATGTAGATTTTTATAGCATCAATAATGGAAACAATTTAACTATTCAGGGAAGACAGTTGCCATTTGTGGCTACAGATGAAATTCCATTGGGCTATAAGACAGCGATAGAGGGTGTTTTTCAAATTAGTTTGGATCATGTTGATGGAGTGCTTATTAATCAAGATGTGTTTCTCAAGGATAAAACTACCGGAAAAGTATATAATTTAAAAAAGGAAGCTTATAGTTTTACAACTTTGACAGGACGATTTAATGATCGTTTTGTACTAGTCTTTATGAACGCTACTGAATCAAAACTCGGAGTTTCCTCGCCAGTTGTTCTTGATAAGCAAGCAATTATTTCTTCACATAGTGATATGAAAGGAAAATTAGTGATTGTTTCCGTGCGTAACAATGAGATAACCCTTAATTCCATAGAAGATGATATAAATGAAGTTTTGGTATACAGTATCGATCAAAAGCAGTTGTATGCAAGGAAAAATATAGATACGGATACAGCCGTGATTCCAAATTTGGGTGTGCCCAAACAGGTTTTAGTAATAAAGACCCAGCTTAAAAACGGTAAATGGACAGCCAACAAAATTATATTGTAAAACCGACGAACTCTACTTTTTTGAGGAGAAAAATTATGCAAAGTCATGCTGCCAATATTGTCATTTCCGTAAGAATCTGCGCTTAGTATATCCACAAACAAATTCAGCATTGCGAAATAACAAACGAAGGTTGCTCAATTCGTTTCGGCTCGTGTCCTATTGAATAAGAAGTTACGGATTGAAATGGACTATTACAAAAAATCGCTAATGGGAGAGTAGTTGATAATTCTTGTTGTATTTCTATTGCAATCGACAACACAAAAATGCTTAATCATTAAACCTCATTTTGTTAATTCAAAGTGAGGTTTTTTTATGCGGTGATTTTTTTGTTAAAATTACGTTCGTTTTTTTTAAATTAATAGCGTTACTTTTTTTATAATGTTTATTTTTGTTAAAAATTTGTTTTATTTTGAATAGATAAGAATAATACAAGCAGTACTGGATTATTTAAATAGATGGAATACAGTCCTGAAATACAAAATTGCCTAACCCCCAATGCCTAAATTGCATGAATAAAATTTTACCTACTATTGGTTATTTATCACTCAAGATAAATATGCTAAAAAAACATTATTATATTTTCTCAAAATTAATAATGATGGTTGTGTTTGATCTCTTTATCAAACAGTATAACACAAGAAAGGATTCAGTAAATCTGTTGTGTTTTTATTAACCTGTTTTTTCTAAAACCTTAGACGTATTATTATTCGGATCCAAATGGATTTCGGGTTATTAATTTTTTTGGCCAAAGAAATAACGACCATTGTTTAAATTTATCCCCAAATTATATGAAACTAAAATTACTTTATACATTTTTATTGTTGGTATTGTTGCAAACGAGTGGGTTTGGACAAGTTACCAAAACTTGGATAGGAACAACTGGTGGAAACTGGAATACTGCAGGAAACTGGAGTCCGAGTGGTGTGCCTGGTTCTACAGATCATGTGCTTATTTCTGCTGACCAATCTGCAATAATTACTCGAAGTGGTACTGCTAGTGGTGATATAATTACATTGAAAGGTCTTACAATAAACGGAAATGTTAATTTTTACTTTGATGCAGGATCGGGTAATTTTTGTACTTTAAATATTACGGATACATTTATTGTAGTTAGTGCTAAAACATTTACAGTTGGAATAAATAATTCAGGAAGACTAAATATTACTCTTGCTTCTACTGCTACAGGGACTGTTGATGGGACTGTTTTTATGAATTCATATAATATGGGTAATTCATATAATCGTAGCTTTACTAACAATGGTAACTTGGCTGTATCAAGTTCTGGTCTGATTACTGGTCAACATAACTCACAATTTATACTAAGTTCAGGAGCAACATTACAGATTGGTTCGACAGCTGGTATTACAACAACTGGAGCAACAGGAAATATACAGGTAACAGGAACTCGTACTTACTCGACTAGTGCAAATTATATTTATAATGGCTTAGCTGCACAAGCCGTAGGTAATGGTTTGCCAGCAACAGTAAGTAATTTGACTATTAATAATTCTGTTGGAGATGTGACTTTGGCTCAAGCGACAACAATTAGTAATACTTTGACAATAGGTTCTTCTGGGAAATTTGCAACAGCAAATAATGGTTTGACTCTTCAAGGAAATTTTGTTAATAATGGAACTTTTACTGCTGGGAGTTCAGCAATTACTATTACGGGAACTGCTGCCACTCAAAGCATAGCTGGTTTTTCGACAACAGGTACTGTTTCTATGACTAAAACAGGAGGGACAGCAACACTTCAAGGTAATGTAGGTGGAGCTGGACTAACTATGAATGGGAATGGAGGAACACTAAATTTAGGAACAGGATTGACCCATACTTTTACAGGAAATTGGACAAGAACCAATGGTACTTTAGATGGTGGTTCAAGCATATTGAAAATTGGTGGGACTTTTTCTGGAACTGGTGGTGCCTTTACAGCCAATGCAGGAACTGTAGATTGGAATGCTGCTGGTACACAAACTATAGCTGTAGTCACATACAACAATTTAACATTATCGGGTACAAGTTTAAAAACATTTGCTACTGCACCAACAGTAAACGGAATTTTGTCTTTGGAAGGAGCTGCTAGTGTTACAGTAACAACCGGTGTGGTAAATTATGGAGCAAATGCAACACTACAATACAATAAACCTGGAGCATCACCATATACTGCTACATTAAAAGAATGGCCGGCTACTTTTTCTGGAACAGGTGGAATTATTATTGCGGGTACGGGTACAATTACTTTGGCTGCATCCAAAACGATAAGTACTTTGAATATTCTTGCTGGAGCCAAATTAGATTTAGGAAGTTTTACCACTCATACAGCTACTACAATAAAACTGGCAAGTATTACTGCACTTGGTACATCTTGGGGAAGTCTTGCTTCGACAGCGATGAATAAAAGTGATTTCTTTTTTTTATCTACAGCTACTGGAAAAATTAATAATGCTTCTGCACCCACTTGTACGACGGGATATTGGACAGGTTCAACTAGTGATGATTGGAATGTAACGACAAACTGGTGTGGTGGAACAATACCTTTATCATCAACTGATGTAGTTATACCAGCTTGGGTAACTAATATGCCCGTTATTAAAGCGGGAACAACTGCTAGTGTGAAAAACCTGACTATTAGTGCTTCGGCTACTTTGACAGTTGTAAGTGATGCCACTAGTTTATTAAATATAAGTGGCAATTTTGTCAATAATGGAACTTTTAACGCGGGGACTTTGAGTACAACTACTTTTTCAGGTACAGCTCAACTAGTGGCAACAGGTACATACGGTAATCTTACGCTTTCGGGAAGTGGCACTAAATCATTTCCATCCACGGCATTGGCAATTAATAATAAATTGACAATAAATACAGGAGTTGTTGCTAATCTAGGCACGGCCGTACATAATGCATTTGCACTCACACTAGGAGGGATTGGGCCACTTTTTGGAACATGGGGAAGTACAGCTTCTAACCCAACTGCTACAAATACAATCGATACTTATTTTGCTGCTACTACAGGTAAAATAAATGTAACGTCACCTTCAGTTGATTCCTTGATTGATAATAATTTTGCTTCATATGGTACAACAGGAGCTGTTGGTTACACAGTAGGGGAGTATACAGGACCATTAACGCTCACGGCTCCTAACGGAAAAGTTTTTATAAACACAAAATTTGCCAGTTATGGTACGCCAATTGGTACTTTTCCTAATTTCACTATAGGAACTTGTCATGCTCTTGGTAGCCGTGATATTACCATAGGATTGCTAGGTAATACCACAGGGACAATAGGGACAGGAGGTTTTAATTCTATTTTTCCAGATCCATGTTATGGTACTTCAAAAAATTACAGTATTGTAGCCACTTATGGAGACCCTGTTTGTTCTGGTTCCAGCCCCGGTCTTATTGATGGTTCTACTCCAACGGGTGGTGCCGTCGGATCTCCCTATACGTATGTTTGGGAAGTAAGTACTACTAGTCCATCCAGTGGTTACTCAGTTATTCCAGGAGAAACAAATGAAGATTATACTCCAGGAAATTTAACAACCACTACCTATTATAGAAGAACAGTAACTTCAGGAGGTTATTCGGACGCAACTATTGTTATTGTCCCAGTTATCTCTGCTCCTTCCAGTGCTCCTGTAATTTCTTCAACTTGTAGTGGTAGTACATTAACTGTAGTTGCTTCGTCAACCCCAGGTACTTATGTGGAATGGTATTCTTCATGTGGAGGTGCGGCAATTGCAACAGGAAATACTTTTAATCCATCTTCTGCAGGAACTTATTATGCTCGTTATAAAAACATTTGTGGATCTAGTACATGTAGTACAGGTGTAGCCGGAAGTTTGGGCTATCCTATTACCATTACTGACGCCTCAACAACTCCCATTTGTGCAAGTACAAGTATTGCAAACACGGATTTAACTTATACTATAGGCACTGGTACGGCCAGCACCTATAGTGTTTTATGGAATAATAGTACGCCAACTAATTTTCTTTTGAATATTGTAGACAGAGCGATTACTAGTCCAATTGTATTAAATATTCCCGCTAATACTCCTGTGGGTATTTTTTCCGGTACTCTTACTGTTAAAGATGCTGGAGGATGTTTGAGCCAAGGTAAAACATTTACACTGATTATTAGTGAAGGAGCTTCTATACCTTCAGCTACGCCAACAGTATGTCAAAATTCTCCTTTGACGGCTATTACTCATTCTACAATAGGCATTACAGGTATAACTTCTGGTAGTGGTGTGTCTGGAGCCAATGGTTTGCCTACAGGGGTTAGTGCCACTTATTCAAGTAATACCATTACAATTACTGGTACGCCAACTGTTGCCGGAACCTACAATTATTCAATACCATTAACAGGATCTACTTGTAGTGGTACAGCTGCTACAGGGGTAATAATTGTAAAATCAGTACCGGGACTGCTTACTCAAGGAACTACAACAACGCCAACTTGCACAGTAAGGACAGCAGGAAGTGTTGAATTAACTGGTTTACCTACTTCTGGTTCATGGACATTAAAACAAGATGGTACTGCAAAGTTGTCTACTTCAGGAGGAACTGGTTCTTATACCGTTACGGGATTGGCAGAAGGTACTTATAATTTTACAGTCAATAATGGATTTTGTACTTCAGCCAATTCTGCTGTTGTTATATCTATGCCATCGGTTACTTGGAACGGGTCATGGTCTGGTACTCCAAACGATAACACTAAAAAAATTATTTTTACAACTAATTATAATCCTATAACACCGATTGATTTAGTAGGTTGTTATTGTAAAGTAAATCCTGGTGTAGCTGTTGTAATTCAGGGGGGGAAAGTTTTAAATTTACAAAATGAATTGATTGTTGATCCTACAAGTAGCTTGACATTCGAGAACGGTGCAAGCTTGGTTCAGGCAATAAATGATAACACAGTGAATAGCGGAGATATCATTTACAAGCGCAATACCTCTCTGGTGTCCGATTTTGACTATGTATATTGGGGTACGCCGGTTAAGGATCAGCAACTGGATGTACTGTCTCCAAGCAGCGATAAATATTACAGTTATTGGAATGGAGCTTGGGTACTCGAGAATAAAGCCAATAAAATGAATCCGAGGAAAGGCTATATAATTAGGGTTCCAAGAATGTATACGACTTATTCGCAGGCAGTCCAATTTGTAGGTGTGCCTAATAATGGGGAATTTGATGTTGATGTTGTAAATGTTAAGGGTAACCTGCTTGGTAATCCCTATCCATCTGCAATAGATGCTGATGATTTCATGACCGAATCGCGTAATAGTCCTAATATTAATGGGGGCTTGTATTTTTGGACGCATAACACTAAAAGATATCAGGATCCCGGTAACAGTAATAGATATATCTATAGTGCAAGTGATTATGCTGTGTACAACCTGACGGGTAGCTCATGGACTGGTGCTACGTCATCGGGAGGGGTTAGTAACCCAGGTGGCGAGATTGCAGCATGTCAATCTTTTTTTGTCCCAACTAATTTACCAACGGGTAAATTGTATTTTACTAATTCGATGCGAATTAAAACAGCAGGTAAAAATAGTGAGTTTTTCAAACCATCTAATACTAAGAAAACTGCAGCTGTACAAAAAAACAGGGTTTGGTTGAATTTAACCAATGACGGAGGTGCTTTCAAGCAAGTATTGGTGGGTTATATTACAGGAGCGACAAACGGGATCGATAATTTGTACGATGCGGAAACGATGAACGGAAATGCCTTTGTTGACTTTTACAGTGTAAACGATTCGAAAAAATTTACGATTCAGGGACGTCGATTGCCATTTGAAACGGCAGATGAAGTGCCATTGGGTTATCAAACCACTGTAGCGGGCACATTTCAAATCAGTATCGATAATGTTGATGGCGCCCTGACCGGTCAGTCAATTTATTTGGAAGATAAAACAACCAATACGATCCATGATTTGAGGAGTGGTGTGTATTCCTTTAATACTGAAATCGGGACTTTCAATGACCGTTTTGTATTGCGATACACCGACACTTCCAAATTAGGTATTGATGAGGTTGCTACTGCCAAAGGAAAAGGTATAATTGTGTCAGTGAAAAATCATCAGATAAAAGTAAATTCTTTTGACCAAACAATATCTTCCATAATGATTTATGATTTGAAAGGAAGTCTGCTTTATGAAAACAAAAAAGTTGGCAAGAATGAATTCACAGTAGATCATTTAACTGCTGCTGACCAATTTATGATTGTTACAACTCAATTGGACAATGGAAAATGGATTAGCGAGGAAATTATTTTTCACGATTAATTCAAATAACAGTACTTTTTTTAAATCCCATTCCGAACAAAAAGAATGGGATTTTTTATAAATTACTATCAAAAATTTATTATTTCTGTTCTTGGTAATTTATGAGCTAAATTCCAGAAAGACGAATAGATGCAAAAGTATATTTGATTGCATTAAGCTTTTGGTACATGTTACGCTTGTCATATTTTGAGTAAACATAAATTTGCTTGGAATTTGAATAAAAAAAGAGGCTAATTCACAGGTTGTGGAATGCCTCTTTTTTTATATGATTAAACTTATGAAATAATTGTATTTATGCTAGTTGTCTGTAAATTAGGTATATTTTATTAATTTTGTGCAAAATTATGCTTTTAATGTTTACTTTTGTCACGTAAAAATACGTGTTTTATAATACTAATTTAATCCAATCAGAAAGTTTGGTTTTTAGAGTATTAAGTGTCATTAAATCATTTTATTTTGCTGTTTACAAAAATAATACCACAAATTCCCCAAATTCCATGAATAGAATTATACCTAAATCCAAGATTTTACTGTTCTTTTTATATTTTTATTTTTCTGGTAATACTGCTTTTGCACAAACTAATGGTGATTACCGTTCTATTACTGATGGAAACTGGACATCTATTTCGAGCTGGGAATATTATAATAATGGTTGGATTCCTGCAACAACCTATCCTGGACAGAATACAGCTGTAAACAATGGTGCAGTTTTGATAAGTAACAAAATCGACTTAGGGACTGCAAATTTTACTACGCTACAAATGGGTACGGTTACGATAACCGGAACCTTAAATTTAAAAGGAGGTAATAGTTCAGCTTCCGTATTTAATTTGCTTACCAATAATTTAGTGGTATCCCCCGGAGGTAGTATAAATTTTGATAAAAAAGTCGATTTAAAATTACCTGCTGCTACAAATTTACAAGCGGGTACAGGTGGTCTTACAGGAGATTGCAGTAATAATCAGGATATTTATATTGGAAATACAGTTGCCTCTTTTTGTGCTGGTGGAGGCAGTAACAATGTTACATTTACACAGATAATGACCAATGGAGGTATCAATAACGCAGGGATATTGAGTGGAACTCAGTCTGTTTGTGGAATTGGTACAGCAAAGACAACTTTTACTTCTAATGTATCCGGAGGAGCTTGGTCAAGTGCCAGTCCTGCTGTTGCTACGATAGATCCTAGTTCTGGAGTTATAAACGCTTTGGCTGTAGGGAGTTCCATAATGACGTATACGGTCTCAGGCGTAAGTGCTACCAGAGTGGTTTATGTAAATACCGGGAATCCATCCGTACCTGGTTTTATTACGGGTGTAGTCAATCAATGTCCAGGACTAACAGGTCAAATTTATTCGATAAATGCAGTAAATGGGGCTGCTAGTTATGTGTGGTCGGTTCCATGGGGATGGTCAATAACAGGGGGGCAGGGTACAAATAGTATTACTGTAACAACTGGTTCTGGAGGTCAAAATGGGAATATTCAGGTAAATGCTGTGAATGGTTGCGGGACTGGTTATGCAAATGGTGAAGGGAATGGTTATAAAGGGGTAACAGTAGCTGCTGTGCCTTCCGCTCCAGGTACTGCAGGACCAGATTCTCCAACTTGTACGGGATTTGTTGCTAAGTGGGCATACACTAGTTATGCTACAAAATATTTTCTGGATGTGTCTACAAGTAATATGTTTACATCTTTTGTTTCCATTTACAACAATTTAGATGTTGGTAATGTTTTGAATCTTACGTTGACGGGATTAAATCCTGGTACAACTTATTACTACAGAGTTCGTGCCTATAGCAATTGTGGAACGAGTTCTGATTCTACAACTATGAATTACAATACTTCACCTATTCCAGCAGCAGTACCAGTTGCGACATCAATAAGTGGGAATGTACAATGCAATTATGCTGAACCTCGATGGAATACTGTGTCTAATGCAACAGGTTATTATTTGGATATTGCTACAGATAATGGATTTACCAATTTTGTTGGGGTTTATAATAATTTTTATGTGTCGGGTAATAATGCTAGCAGTCCAGCATCCAATCTGCCATCAGGTACTTTGTATTATAGGGTAAGAGCAACTAATAGTTGTGCAACTACTGCAAGTTCTAACCCTCCTGTATCTTTTCAAACAACAGCTCCTTTGGGAGGTTCTGTTTCTCCAGCCCAAACTATTTGTTCTGGTTCTGCCACAAGTGCCTTGACATTGTCAGGGAATACAACTCCTGGTTCAATAATAACTAAATGGCAAAAAGCCACCAATATTGGATTTACAGCCAATGTGGCTGATATTAGCGAAACTACAAACGTTTTATCTATTGCCAAAATAGGAACTTTAAATGTGAGTACTTATTTTAGGGCAGAAATTAAAGTCAATTCTACAGGTTGTGTTTCTTATTCTACACCAGTTCTAATAACAGTAGGTAGTTCGGTTACTGCAGGTTCTACTTCCACGGTTTGTGTCAATACGGCTTTAACACCCATTACCCATACTACTACTGGTTTTACGGGTATAGGAACTCCGATAGTAAATTTGCCAACAGGATTAACGGCTTCATTTAATAATAACATTGTGACTATTAGTGGTACACCTACTGCATTAGGAACATTTAATTATAGTATTCCGTTAACAGGTGGATGTAGTTCAACAAATGCTACCGGCACAATTAAGGTTAATCCAAATGTAGGGGACATTTCCTTGAATGGTACGTCTTATGTTTCGAATACAACAGCTATTTATTGCCCATCCAGTACAGCCGTTTTCACTATCACTTCAGGAACTGGAATCTATTGGAATATTCCGGGTAGCTGGACATACGTAAGCGGACAAGGGACTACGAGACTTGAAGTTATAACCGGTCCAACAAATAGCACTGGCACTCTTTCGGTAACTGTAGCTGATCCCCAAATTTGCGCAAGTTATTTAGGAGTTACGACATCTTCGGTTATAGATACTCCAACCGAGGGTACTAAAACAAATGTGATTTGTCCAGCTTTGGGAAGTGTTGTTTTAAATAGCCTGCCTAGCAGCGGAACCTGGACTTTGCAAAGAACAGGAGGAAATCCCGTAACTACTACCACGACCACTGGTTCGGGATCTCAAACCACAGTTAGTAACCTGGCTGTTGGAAGTTATACTTTTAAAGTTTCTAATAGTCAAGGTTGTACGTCCTCAGGGCTTACCGTAACAATCACTGATGCAACTCCTACTGCAACTTGGAGTGCAGGTGCATGGGTTGGTGGTATTCAACCGGCAAGTGATAAAAAAGTTGTTTTTAATGATCATTACCCTATAACAACGGCATTTAATGCTTGTTCTTGTACAATCAATTCAGGAAAAAATGTTACTGTAGGTGTTCCCAATTCATCTAATGATAATGCTATTTTAACTGTTATTGGTGATTTGAATGTTGCAGGTACCTTGACATTCGAGAATGGTGCGAGTTTGGTTCAAGTAAATGATAATGCTATAAATACGGGGAATATTATATACAAACGTAATACCTCTTTTGTGTCTGATTTTGACTATGTATATTGGGGTACTCCCGTTAAGGATCAGCAGCTGAATGTATTGTCTCCAAATAGCGATAAATACTATAGTTATTGGAATGGAGCGTGGGTACCCGAGAATGGAGCCAATAAAATGAATCCAAGGAAAGGTTATATAATTAGGGTGCCAAGAATGTATACTACCTATAAGCAGGCAGTGCAGTTTGAGGGAGTGCCCAATAATGGGGAATTTGATGTTGATGTTGTAAACGTTAAGGGTAACCTGCTTGGTAATCCCTATCCATCTGCAATAGATGCGGATCTTTTTATGGCGGATTCGCGTAATAGCACCAAAATTAATGGAGGTTTGTATTTTTGGACCCATAATACCAAAAGAGATCAGGATCCTAATAATAGTAATAAATATATTTATAGTGCAAGTGATTATGCTGTATATAATCTGTCGGGTCCTGTAGCAACATCTGCAGTATCTTCAGTAGGAGTTCGCAATGAAGGAGATATTGCAGCAGGTCAATCCTTTTTTGTCCCAACGAATAATACTACACAGGGTAAATTATATTTTACCAATTCGATGCGAATTTCCGATTCAGGGAGAAACAGTAATTTCTTCAGACCATCGGATACCAAGAAGGCAGTAGCGAAAGAAAAAAATAGGGTTTGGCTGAATTTGACCAATGACGGAGGCGCTTTCAAGCAATTATTGGTTGGATATATTACGGGAGCTACCAATGGAGTCGATAGATTGTATGATGCGGAAAGTATGAACGGGAATGCATATATTGATTTTTACAGTGTAAACGATTCAAAAAAATATACCATTCAGGGACGTGGAGTTCCATTTGACACGGCAGATGAAGTGTCATTGGGTTATCAAACCAACATTGCGGGAACTTTTCAAATTGCCATAGATAACGTGGATGGTTCGCTTGTGAATCAAGCAGTTTATCTGGAAGATAAAGTTACCCATATCATTCACAATTTAAAGAGTGGAGCGTATTCGTTTACCACTGAAATCGGTTCGTTCAATGACCGTTTTATATTGCGATACGAAAACACTTCCAAGCTAGGTGTTGCCGATGTTACTGCCAAGGCAAAAAAGGTGGTTGTATTGGTGAAAAACAGTCAAATAAAGATCAATTCTTCTGATCAGTCTATATCTTCCGTAATGGTTTACGACTTGAAAGGAAGCTTGATATATGAAAAAAACAAGATTGGAACAAATGAATTTAGTATAGATCATTTAACATCTGGCAGCCAGTTCATGATTGTCATGACTCAATTGGAAGATGGAAAATGGATTAGCGAAGAAATTATCTTTCACGATTAACCAAATTCATATTCTATAAATTTTATTCAGTATAAGATAAAAATGCCCCCAAAAGTTAGTGACTTTTGGGGGCATTTTTATCTTATGCACATTTGCGATTTACTGATTTATAATGTGAAATCGTGGTATTATGTAAAAGTATTTTAAACATAAAGTCATTTATGTTCTACATAGAGTAAAAAGTTAAAAAAAACTAGCCCAGATTAGATGAAAAGTTTCATATAAGAATTTGAAAAATGCTTAAAAGCTTATATGAAATAAGTATTAGTTTATTCTATAATTAAATAATTTTTTAATAAGAATTTATTTTAATAAAATTTTTATTATTTATTAAAATTCTTATTTTTAATTTGTATTTTTCTGAAAATATGTTATTTAATATGAAAAGCTATTTCGCAAAACAATTTTTACTGTTTTTATTATTCTATACTCCGGTTGTGTCTTTTGGGCAATCGATATTTGGTAATTCTATCGATGATGTTGATTCAAGTCTTTATAATCCATATACTCATGGTCAAGTTGTTGATCCCAACATTACGGTTACAGGTATTGGCAGAGGAAGTTCCTTATATGGTATTATTGCAAATTATAGGTATGATGCCAAGAGCTGGGGATCTTCAGGATTTGACTTAAATGCTTATTTTGAATTTAGTCTGGTTCCGAATTCGGGAAAAGAAATTGATTTTATCAGTTTTGAATATTCGGCTCAAGCTTCTTCCAATGGCCCTACTAAATTTTGTTTTCGTTCCAGTGTCGATAATTTTACTTCTGATATAGGTGTTTTCAATACTACTAATACAACTATTTCTTTGTCTGCCGCGGCTTTTCAAAATGTTACTTCAGCGATTACATTTCGGATATACGGTTGGGCTGCTCCAGCTGGAACAGGTGCTTTTAGTATTGATGATTTTAAGTTTAATGGTATTGTGTCTTGTATCAAACCTCAGGCAATTGTTTTGACGCCAACAAGTATTGGCTGTAAGGATACCTCTTTTGATTTGCATTGGCCAGTTTCCCAGTATGCTGATAATTATTTTATTGATGTAGCACAAGACTCAAATTTTATAAATTTTATTTCGGGTTATCACAATAAGTCATTAGGCAATGTCTTGGATGAAACTGTTTCCGGATTGATTGCTGGAAATAGTCATTACGTTAGATTGCGTGCTGCAAATTCTTGTGAAACGAGTGATGATTCCAATACAATAAAAGTATCTCCACCACTAACAGTCTATAATGGCTCTTGGTCTAATGGTAATCCAGATGCAAACATGAATGTGCAATTTTTAGATAATTATAATGTAAATACCTCCTTGGAAGCCTGTTCTTGTCAAATTGGTGCTGGCATAGCTGTTCATGTCGATTCTAATGCAATGGTAAAACTTGAAAACGGATTAGAGATTGATGCTACTAGTACCTTGACATTCGAGAATGGTGCGAGTTTGGTTCAAGTAAATGATAATGCCATAAATACGGGGAATATTATATACAAGCGCAATACTTCTACGGTAGCCGATTTTGATTATGTATATTGGGGTTCGCCCGTAAAGAATCAGCAACTGAATGTACTGTCTCCAAATAGCGATAAATATTATAGCTATTGGAATGGAGCATGGGTACTCGAGAATGGGTTCGCTAAAATGGACCCAGTAGGGAAAGGCTATATAATTAGAGTACCAAGAATGTATACTACCTATAAGCAGGCAGTGCAGTTTGAAGGAGTGCCCAATAATGGGGAATATGGCGTTGATGTTGTAACCGTTAAGGGTAACCTGCTTGGTAATCCCTATCCATCTGCAATAGATGCGGATCTTTTTATGAGTGATCTGAATAACAAAACCAAAATTAATGGGGGCTTGTATTTTTGGACCCATAATACCAAAAGATATCAGGATCCTGGCAATAGTAATAGATACATCTATAGTGCAAGTGATTACGCTGTATACAACTTAACAGGTCTTACATCTGGAGCAGTTTCATCTGAAGGGATTCTTAATGAAGGAGATATTGCAGCGGGTCAATCCTTTTTTGTTGCGAGTAATATGGCGGGCAAATTGTATTTTACCAATTCGATGCGAATTTCCGCATCGGGAAAAAATAGCAATTTCTTCAGGACATCGGATACCAAGAAAGCAGCTGCTATACAAAAAAACAGAATTTGGCTGAATTTGACCAATGACGGAGGCGCTTTCAAGCAATTATTGCTGGGTTATATTACCGGAGCGACAAACGGGATCGATAATTTGTACGATGCAGAAACCATGAACGGGAATGCCTTTGTTGATTTTTACAGTGTAAACGATTCAAAAAAATTTACGATTCAGGGACGTCGATTGCCATTTGAAACGGCAGATGAAGTGCCATTGGGTTATCAAACCACTTTAGCGGGCACATTTCAAATCAGTATCGATAATGTTGACGGTGCGCTGACCGATCAGTTAATTTATTTGGAAGACAAAATAACGAATACGGTCCATGATTTAAGGAGCGGTATGTATTCGTTCCACACTGAAATCGGTACGTTTAATGAACGTTTTGTATTGCGATACACAAACACTTCCAAGTTGGCTGTAGATGTTGTTGTTGCAAAGGCAGAAAAGGTAGTCGTATCGGTAAAAAACCGTCAGATAATAATCAATTCAACGGATCAATCCATATCTTCGGTAATGGTTTACGATTTGAAGGGAAGCCTGATTTATGAAAAAAATGATATCGACAAGAATGAATTTACCTTACATCACTTGACATCTGCCAGCCAATTCATCATTGTCATGACTCAATTGGAAGATGGAAAATGGGTTAGCGAGGAAATTTTTTGCAACTAAAAGAATCCATGACAATACGGTTGTTTTTATGAGAGATTTCATTAACCTGTTATTCCGTTAATTGATGTTTTTTTCTCTTGGAATCTTTACCTGAATTTTGAGTTAATATTTACTACTTTCCATTAATAACCAAGTTTTTTAAAATTTAAATTTGTATGTAAATTACTGTAAATTTTATTAAAAAATGTATTTTATCGGTTAAATTTACCTTTTTTCGGTTTTTTTAAATTTCAATTTATTAGCTTTATGTATAAGTTAAAAATAAATATGCAGAAATTTTACCAGAATAGTGCGAACTAATTTCAAGTATTATTTCGATGTTACTTCACTGGCAAAAAGTCCCATATTTATGATTTCCTTGATAGTATGTGCATTTTAGTAAATGCTTCATATAAATAAAATTGCTGAATTTGTTCAAATCATTAATAAAGTGAGATTATGAATAAAAACTACCTTGCTTTCGGTACGCTAATACGAACTAATACAGCTAGCCTTTTGCTGTTAATGTTTTTTTTGGTTTCATCTTCCTTTTATGGTCAGATTATAGACAAACCATTGGTTCCTTCCAGTAGTCCCCTTGTTGTTCCTGCAGGAATTATTAGCTTGACAGTCAATTGTTGGGGAGCCGGTGGTGGTGGTGGTGGTTCTAATTTTACAAGTGCAGCTGGCGGTGGTGGCGGTGGTGGTAGTTTTAAAACCGGAACAGTTACCGTTACACCAGTTTCGACAAATGCCCAAATTAGCTATACTGTTGGACAGGGAGGGACAGGTGGTACATTAACAACAATGAATGGTGTAGATGGCGAGGCAACTATTTTTTCTACAGTTACGGCTAATGGAGGAAAAGGAGGAAAAGGAGCTACTTCTAGTGGTAATTATGGTGCTGGAGGCTCTGGAGGAGTAAGTGTAGGAGGTAATTCAGGTGGGAATGGTGCAAGTGCTACCAATGTTTTATTTGTAGGTTTGTTTAGTGGCGGCGGTGGCGGTGGTGCAGGTTCTGGCGCAGCAGGTACAGCAGGTACGACAGGACTCGGACTTACAGGCGGCGCTGGAGGAACTGGCGGAGGCGGTGATGGAGGAACTGGAATGGCTTTAGTTGGTTCTGGAGGTAATGGCAGCGATTTTGGCGGTGGCGGTGGCGGTGGCCTTACATTATTGAGTTTGGCCAATAGTACTGGAGGAAAAGGGGGAAATGGTCAAATTACTGTTGGTTACACTTGTCCCACTTATAGTATTGCAAATAATGTTATTGCGGCAGATGCTTGCGTTAGCTCAGGAACGTCAATTGTTACATTGAGTTCGAGTGCTGCAGGATTGCCTATAGGAACTTATACGGTAGTTTATGATAGATCTCTTCCCGCAGGAACCGATCTTGAAGCTACCATGGAGGTCACAACTGCTGGAAGCGGGACTTTTACCGCTGTTGGGTTAACAATCAATGGTACTAGTATTATAACAATAACAAAACTAAAATCAGTAGATTGTATCAGTACTATTGGTATTACAGCGAATGTTTCGGTAACTACTTTCCCAAGCACGCCCGTTTTAGGAACTACAACACAGCCTAATTGTATGATATCAACAGGAAGTGTGGTTTTAACCGGATTACCTGTTTCCGGAACGGTAAATCAAGCAGGAACTGTAACTAATAATTATACAATTTCTAATGCAACAGGAACCATGACTATAACCGGTTTGGCAGCGGGTACATATACCTTTTCGGTTTCAAGTGGCTTGTGTCTTTCGTCATCGACAGGAAATGTTATAATGGATCCACCAATTACCAAGACATGGAATGGTAGTGCATGGTCTCCCGTTGGTGATCCTTCTTTGGATAATGCGGTTATTTTTTCAGGAAATGCAACTATAACAGCTCCTTTAAATGCATGTTCCTGCCAAATTAATTCTGGGGTGGATATTGTAGTTGGAGCCGAATTGTCAAATAATAATAATGCGATAATGACAATTAAAAACGGACTGAATGTACAAGGAACACTAACATTTGAGAATAATGCGAGTTTAATTCAGACTAATGAGAATGCAATAAATATTGGAAAGATTAAATATAAACGTAATACTTCCTTGGTAAGGGACTTTGATTATGTGTATTGGTGTTCCCCCGTAGAAGATCAGGTTCTAAATGTTTTGTCGCCAAGCAGCGACAAGTACTACAGTCATGCCAGTGGGAATTGGGTATTGGAAAATGGAGCCAATGCAATGAATCCGGCCGGGAAAGGATTCATTATTCGGGTTCCCCGATTGTATACAACTTATTCTCAATCGGTTCAGTTTGAGGGAAAACCTCACAACGGATTGGTTTCGATTGCAATTCAAGCCACATCCAATGAAAATTTAATAGGAAACCCATACCCATGCGCAATTGATGCCGATTCGTTCATTAATCATAATACTCTCAAAATTGGTAGTGCGCTGTATTTTTGGACACACAACACACCCAGAACATTAACAGGTTCCAAATATGTGTATACTTCCGCAGATTATGCCACTTATACCTTGGCAGGCGGTACGGGTACAGATCCTGCTCCAAGTACGGGAGGCTTAGGGGTAAAGCCATTAGGAAAAATTGCAGCGGGACAATCCTTTTTTGTTCTTAGTATCGGATCAGGTTTTTTTGAGTTTAATAATTTAATGCGAATTAGTACGGGAGGATTAAACAGTCAATTTTTTAAACCTGCTAATGATAAAAAAAGCACATCTATAGAAAAGAATAGGGTCTGGTTGAATATGACAAATGATGAAGGGGCTTTCAAACAATTGTTGGTGGGTTATATGACAGGGGCAACCAACGGTTTGGATAAATTATATGATGGCGAAAGTCTAAATGGAAACAAGTTTGTTGACTTTTACAGTATTAGCGATTCCAAGAATTTTACCATTCAGGCGCGAGGACTCCCATTTGATACTGCCGATGCAGTGCCATTGGGTTACAAGACCACAATAGCCGGAACATTTCAAATTGGTATTGATGATGCCGATGGTTTTTTTGTTAATCAGCCTGTTTATTTGGAAGACAAAATGACCAATAGTGTCCATGATTTAAAAAGTGGAGCGTATTCGTTTACAACAGCGATAGGCGAATTCAACGAACGTTTCGTGTTACGATATACCAATACTAAATTAGGTACAGGAAATTTTGAAACCACAGGGAAAGGAGTTGTCGTATTAGTGAAAAACCATCAAATAATGATAAACTCTTTTGACGAAATGATGTCTTCCGTAAAAGTTTATGACTTAAAAGGAAGTTTGATTTATGAGAAGAAAAATATCGGCAGGAATACATTAATAATAGATCATTTAATATCAGGTGATCAGGTATTGGTTGTCATGACTGATCTGGAAAATGGTAAAAAGGTTAGTGAAAAGATTGTTTGTCATAATTAATCGTTTAAAAATATTAGGATTTACTCCAAAAAAACGCCCCAATTTCATCTTGAAATTGGGGCGTTTGCTATAATTTTAAAAAAGGTTTATTTGCCTTTGATGGAAACTTCCAAATTTTTCTCAATTGTATGATTTGGACGAGACCATTTTGGTTTTTCACCTAAAGACTCATATTTGGAATCAGCTGCTTCAACAGTTGGTCTTTGTGCCGCTTTTTTAAATGGTTTTTGAGGTTTCAATCCTAATAAATCAAACATTTTCATGTCTTCATTTACATCTGGATTAGGAGTTGTAAGCAATTTGTCACCAGCAAAAATAGAATTTGCTCCAGCAAAGAAGCACATGGCTTGACCTTCGCGACTCATATTCATTCTTCCCGCAGATAAACGCACTTGAGTGTGCGGCATTACGATTCTGGTGGTAGCAACCATTCGAATCATTTCCCAAATTTCTACTGGTTTTTCGTCTTGCATCGGAGTACCTTCTACAGCAACCAATGCGTTGATAGGCACTGATTCTGGCTGCGGATTCAATGTAGAAAGAGCAACAAGCATCCCAGCTCTGTCTTCTACGCTTTCTCCCATTCCAATAATTCCACCACTACATACAGTAATACTGGTTTTACGTACGTTTTCTATAGTCTGCAAGCGATCTTCAAATCCGCGAGTGGATATAACCTCTTTATAGTAATCTTCGGAAGTGTCCAAGTTATGATTGTATGCATAAAGACCCGCTTCTGCCAATCGTTGTGCTTGATTTTCGGTAATCATACCCAAGGTACAGCAAACTTCCATATCCATTTTGTTAATGGTACGAACCATTTCCAGTACCTGATCAAATTCAGGACCATCTTTTACATTTCTCCATGCAGCTCCCATGCATACGCGAGAGGAACCTCCGGATTTTGCTTGAAGTGCTTGTGCTTTTACTTGATTTACAGACATTAGATTGTTTCCTTCAACGCCAGTGTTATATCTGGCAGCTTGTGGGCAATATCCGCAATCCTCAGAACATCCGCCAGTTTTTATGGAAACCAAGGTAGATACCTGAACTACATTTGGGTCATGGTGTTCCCTATGAATAGTAGCTGCTTCAAAAAGCAAATCCATCATGGGTTTATTATAAATTGAAATTATTTCTTCTTTCGTCCAGTTATGTTTTGTGATACTCATTGATCCTTTGTTTTGATGGTTCAAAAGTAATCAAATTGTTATAAACAACCAACGAAGAACCTTTAAAAAGACTTAGCCTGAATTGCTTAAAATAATTTAATCAGCGATAAATTTATCGTTGTAATACAGCATGAATAACAGTGTGACTATTACCGAAGAAGCCATTCCCTCGAAGAATAAAGTTAAGCAATACATGTTGATGGAGGGATTGCCACCAAACAGAAAAGTTTCGGATAAACTATTAATGTAATCATCTCCGCCTCGCATGTAACTATAGATCAATAATCCAAGTATTGATAAACTGACACCAACCAAGGAAGTTATAAGTGCCGCGATAGCATTTGGAACAAAATTTTTCTTTCCATGGGCTATTCTCGATTTTAGAGTGTCATTTACGGCATAAATGATAAAAAACACATTTAAAAGCCTTAAATAAAAAAGATTAGATAGTCCTAAGAATTCCATTAACAGGAAATAAGTTCCTATACAAATAAAAATAAAATACCCATTTTTAATTTCTTTTTTTACTTTCATGATCAATGGCTTTAAAAGTTAGAAATTCAATATCTTTTTGGGAATCAGGTAGGTTAATGTAAATTTACAAAAAATAAACGAAATCGTTGTAATTAATCGACAGAAGAGTTTTTTAAAATTATTAATGATGTTTTGATTTAAGATATCTGATGTATGAGGGCCTGTAAAAACGGCAATTTTTTTTATCAACCTTAAATCTGAAGTTAAAAATCGCAACTCAATGACATTGCTTCACTCAAGACTAAGACCTCTAGGGGAAATTACATTATTTGATGATTATGAGATAGTTAAGCGGGAAATTTTTTATAGCTTTTCAAAATAAGTCAAAGCCGTATTTCTATCTTGTGCCAATTGTGCCTTTAAATGATCAATAGATTCAAATTTTTCCTCATCGCGAATTCTTTTCAAAATAGAAACCGTAATTTTTTGATCATACAAATCACCTTCAAAATCAAAATAATTGATTTCTATGGTTTGGTTTTTGCCATCAACAGTAGGGTTAAAACCAATGTTCATCATTCCTAAAATAGTTTTGGAATCAATAATGCTCTTGACAATGTAAACACCATTTTTAGGGATTAGTTTAAAGTTTTCTGCCACTTTTAAATTGGCAGTAGGAAATCCAATCGTTCTGCCCAATTGTTTTCCTTTGCTTACAATGCCGGTTAATGAATAATCATAACCCAGATATTCATTGGCCAAAGCCATATTTCCATCCTCTAAGGCGTGTCTTATTTTTGTGGAACTTACTGATACTTCCTTGATTTCCTGAGCCGAAATTTCTTCAACTTCAAAATCATATTGTTCTCCAAACTTTCTTAAATCATCAATATTAGCAGTTCGATTGCGTCCAAATCGATGATCATGACCAATTATTATTTTATGAATATGAAATTTATCGACTAATATATTTTTTACAAATTCTTCGGCAGTCAGTCTTGAAAAATTTTCGTCAAAAGGATGAATTACTAGATTTTGTATTCCAATTTGATCTAATAAAACTGTTTTTTCATCGATTGTGTTGAGCATTTTTATATTCGAATCTTCCTGTAAAACCATTCTGGGATGTGGAAAAAAGGTAAGAACTAAACTTTCATACTTGTTGTTTTCAGTACTTTGAGTTACTTTTTCCAATATTTTTTTGTGCCCAAAGTGAACGCCATCAAAGGTTCCTAGTGTAAGAATCGTTTTTTTTATAGTTGCTTCGGTAGCAATATGGAAGTCGTTTATAGAATGAAAAATTTTCAAAGTGCCTATTTTAAATTTTTTGCAAATTTATACTATCTATTTAAAACTAGACCAAGAAGTTCCTAATTTTATAAAGAAGAATTATCACGGGATTTAACTCATTTGTATTTAAGTCAATTACTTAATTTTTGAAATTGTTCCAAATCGTTGTGTATTCCATTGCAAATGAATTAATTTTGTTAACTGATTGAAGTCTTGTCAAACAAGTACCTTCAATTGCTCATTCCATTAATAGTAGCTCCACATGAATAGACTTTTTTTTTGTATAGTGATTTTTGCCATTAGTTTTTCAGGATTTTCACAAGTAAAATCTTCATGGAAAGAAGTGAATAATTCTCAAAGGATAGTTGCTCAAAAAGGGAATAGTGTTGATAAACGTTTATATACTTTAGATATAGCCGAATTCAGGGAATCTCTTGAACCACTTCATTCGAAAGCTTCTGGTGCCAAAGAAATTTCTGTGGCAATGCCTAATAGTAACGGGAAAATAGAACAATTTTTAGTGGTTGAATCTTCTAATTTTGTTCCGGAACTACAGGCACAATTTCCAGACATTCGTTCCTATTCCGGGACGGGTATTACAGACCCAAAAGCATCTATTAATTTTAGTATTTCCCCAGACGGGGTTCAAACAATGGTTTTAAGAGGTGATAGCGCTTCAGAATTTATTCAGCCATTATCAGACAATAAATCGATGTATGAAGTCTCAGCTTCCAAAACTAGAAGAAAAGGGGAACTTCCGTTAATCTGTAAAACGGTAGATGTGGCTCTGACCAAAGATTTGACCCAAAAAACGAGTCAGTTAAAATCAAGTGACGGTGTTTTTAAAACCATGCGATTGGCTTTGTCTTGTACAGGAGAATATGCGCAATATTTTGGGGGAACGGTTGAAAAGGCTTTGGCTGGAATGAATGCTACAATGACAAGGGTAAATGGATTGTTTGGCAGAGATCTTGCTGTAAAATTATTGCTGATTGTCAATGAATCCGATATCATTTACACGAATGCTGCAACAGACCCTTATTCTAATGCTGCCGAAGGTGTTGAAGGGGCTTGGAATCTAGAATTGCAAAAAAATCTAACTTCTGTCATAGGGAATTCAAATTACGACATTGGACATTTGTTTGGTGCATCAGGCGGAGGAGGTGACGCTGGTTGTATAGGTTGTGTTTGTGTTAATCCTACGACTTCAGATGGTTTTGGTAAAGGGAGTGCTTATACTTCGCCGTCGAATCAAAGACCGGAAGGAGATGTCTTTGATGTTGATTATGTGGCTCATGAAATGGGGCATCAATTAGGTGGTAACCATATTTTTTCCTATGATGTTGAAGGGACAGGAGTGAGTGTTGAGCCTGGTAGTGGTTCTACAATTATGGGATATGCCGGAATAACCAATTATGATATTCAAAATCAGTCGGATGCTTATTTTTCATATACCAGTATTAAACAAATTCAAAATAATTTAGCAAACAAAACATGTCCTGTTAGTACTCCAATGAATAATCAAACACCAACGGTTAGTGCCGGACTTGATTATGTTATTCCAAAAGGTACTCCATTTGTCTTGAATGGCACGGCTTCAGATCCCAATGGAAATTCAATGACATATTGTTGGGAACAAAATGATTCGGCTACCAGTAAAGAAAGTGAAGCAAATAGTATTGCGTATGAAACTAAGGTGAATGGGCCAAATTTTAGATCTTTCCCGCCTAGTAATGTTACCAATCGTTATTTCCCTGCTTTCGAGAGAGTGTTGGTTGGACAACTAAGTACCACATGGGAATCGGTTTCTACCATAGGGAGACAACTCAATTTTTCGTTTACTGCTAGAGATAATGCTGCTTCGGGTGTGGCACAAACCAACTCAGATACTATGCTTGTTACTGTTGATGGCGCCAAAGGGCCATTTGCAATAACATCTCAGAACGCTCCCAATGTTGAATGGATTTTAGGTTCATCACAAAATATTACCTGGAGTGTAAATGGGACTAATTTGCTGGATGGCGCTGCCAATGTAAATATTAAATTATCGACTGATGGCGGATTGACTTTTCCAACAATATTGGCAGCCAATACGCCTAATGATGGTTCCGAAATTATTATTGCTCCTTTGGTTGCGGCTAAAAATTGTAGAATTTTGATTGAACCTGTCGGGAATGTTTTTTATGCGGTTAATAGCGTTCCTTTTTCGTTAGGTTATAAAGTAGAAACCGCATGCAATTCGTATACTTATTCTGCTCCATTTGCTATTCCGGAATCTGAAACATTTGATGAGAAAACAATCGTTGTTCCAGCTATGGATTCACAGATTACGGATGTTAATTTTAATGTTAGTTTTACACATACCTATATTTCAGATGTTCAAATACAAGTGGTAAGTCCACAGGGAACTACGGTAGAATTATTTGATAAGTCGTGTGGAGCTACTAGTACTAGTTTGGCTTTGACGTATGATGATTTGGGTGGAGCATTAAGTTGTGGTGTTACAACTGCTCAAACTGTTATTCCAGCCAGTGTTTTGTCTGCTTTTAATGGAGAGAATCCTCAGGGAACATGGAAATTAAGATTTAGAGATGTTGGTCAGGACGATAAGGGTACCATAAATAGTGCGTCAATCCAGATTTGTTCCAGTACTTATGTTCCTTTAGGTAATCCTACGTATGAAATTGATAATTTCATGTTGTATCCAAATCCGAACAATGGAAATTTCACTATTTTATTTACCAGCCCTGACAAGGAAGATATTAGGATTTTTGTTTGTGATATGACGGGTAAAACTGTCTATGATAGAAAATTTAAGAACAAGGGCGAATTCAATGAAATTATTGAACTAGGCAACGTGACTGTGGGAACCTATATTGTTACTGTAGAGGATGGGGGGCGAAAAGGTTTTTCGAAGGTTATAGTTAAATAGATTTGAGATGTTGAAAAAGAAAAACGATGCAAAAGAGTGATGTTTCTTTCGACCACTCTCTTGCATCGTTTTTTTTATTTCCCATTGAAGGTTGTCATGGTGTTTTCGATTCCTGCTGTTCCAAATGATTTTATAATTTCGGAAGCGAATTCCAGTCTTTCCGGAAGTTTTGTTTTTTCGTCATCGTCCCAATCTCCTAATACATAATCTACTTGTTGTCCTTTTTTGAATTTGTCGCTAATACCAAATCGGAAACGGGTGTATTCTTGCGTATTTAGAACGAGATTGATGTTTTTGAGTCCGTTGTGTCCTCCGTCGCTGCCTTTTTTGCGAATACGGATGGTTCCAAAAGGAAGGTTTAAATCGTCGGTGATGACAAAAATATTCTCCAGCGGAATGTTTTCTTTGTCCATCCAGTATTTCACGGCTTTACCGCTTAGGTTCATATAGGTATTTGGCTTGAGTAATAAAAAGGTTCTTCCTTTGAATTTGTATTGGGCCAGTGCGCCCAGTTTTACGGTTTCGAAAGAGAGTCCTTCTTTTTTGGCAAGGAAGTCCAAGACTTTAAATCCAATGTTGTGTCGTGTGTTTACATATTCGGAGCCGATGTTGCCTAGGCCAACGATTAAAAATTTATTACTCACTTTTATATTGTTTTTTAGGTGTTCGTGAACTTCAGGTTTTTTATTATCCGTGTCCTTAGCTGTTTTTGATGAAAACAGGTTTTGTATCCATTTTATCATGGTGCAAAAATAGTGTAAAAAGTATAAAGGGGAAAGTGTTAAGAATGCAGATTTCAGATTACGGAAACCAGATTTAAGTTGGAGCAATGATTTTTGAATTTGACTTCTAAAGTTGAATCGTTCTTTTTTTTGCGTGAGGGATAGGAGCAATCCGCCGCGGCGGAGCGGATAGCCCGACCGCGTTGAGTAAAGGGGCTTTGTAAGCTTTCCTATAAGTAAGCCCCTTTGCTTAACGGGGTCACGCCCAGATTTAGAATGTAAATTTTATCTTGGAGCTTACAATATAAATCAAAAAAAAAGCACCAGTTGTGAAACTGATGCTTTTGATATAGATTGAAAAAGTATTATTTTTTCTTTTTTGCTGGAGCTTTTGCAGCTTTTGCAGCTTCTTGAGCAGCTTTCATAGCCGCACGAGAGATCTTCACTTGACAAATTACTGTATTGTCTGGGTGCATGATTTTGAAGTTTGGTGTTGGCACTTTAGTAACGTATAATTTGTTACCCATGTCAAGAGGTGTGATGTCAGCTTCAACGAAATCTGGAAGATTTTTTGGTAAAGCTTTAACTTTCAATTTACGGTTGTTTAAACGTAAATCTCCACCTGCCATAACTCCTTTTGAGTTACCAACGATTTTTACAGGAACTTCAATAGTGATTTCTTTGTCATCATGGATTTGAAAGAAGTCAATGTGTAAAATTTTGTCAGATACCGGGTGTACTTGAATGTCTTGTAAAACGGCATTGAATGATTTACCATTTCCAAGTTCAATCACAACTGTGTGTGCGTTTGGAGTGTAAACCAAGTGTTTGAACGCTGCAGCGTCTGCTGAGAAGTGTACTGCTTGATTTCCTCCGTATAAAACGCAAGGAACCGCTCCAGCATTACGTAAGGCTTTAGTAGCAACTTTGCCCACGCTTTCTCTTTCTGATCCTTTAATTGTAATCGATTTCATTGTAAATATTTATATAGTTATTAATTAAACTCTTTTTTTAGTGATTAGTGACAAGTGATTAGTAATTAGCTAATCTTGGACTATTCATAATGCTTTGTTCTTAATGATTAGTTTTTAGTAATTTAGTTTTGGCTATTCACTAATTACTAAGGACTAATTACTTGTTTTACATTAAGAACTTCCCGCTAATGGAATTGTTGTGGTGCACCATGTGCATTACTTCGGCAAAAAGAGGTGCACAACTCACTACTTTTATTTTGTTTGATTCTTTTTTTAGCGGAATAGAATCGGTTACGATTAGTTCCAGTAATTTTGAATTTTCTATTTTTTCATAAGCGCCACCCGATAAAATTGCGTGTGTACAAATAGCTCTTACGCTTAATGCTCCTTTTTCGATCATTAAATCGGCGGCTTTCGCCAAAGTTCCTCCAGTGTCGATCATGTCATCTACCAATATGACATGTCTTCCTTTTACTTCTCCGATAAGCTCCATTGTTTCGATGATGTTGGCCGCTTTTCTTTGTTTGTAACAGATAACCACTTCAGAATCCAAGAATTTTGAATAGGCGTAAGCTCTTTTTGAACCTCCCATGTCTGGAGAAGCAATGGTTAAATTGCCAAGTTCCAAACTTTCTACATATGGTAAAAAGATTGTGGATGCAAAAAGATGATCTACCGGTTTCTCGAAGAATCCCTGTATTTGATCTGCGTGCAAATCCATTGTCATTATTCTGGTTGCACCGGCAGTTTCTAACAGTTTTGCAACTAGTTTTGCTCCAATTGGTACTCTTGGTTTGTCTTTTCTATCCTGTCTCGCCCAACCAAAGTATGGGATAACAGCAGTGATATGTCTTGCAGATGCGCGTTTTGCGGCGTCTATCATTAATAACAATTCCATTAAATTATCTGCCGACGGAAAAGTGGAGCAAACTATAAATACGCGTAAACCTCTTATAGACTCCTCAAAGGAAGGCTGAAATTCACCGTCACTATATGTAGACATAGTCATTTTTCCTAATGGGATTCCATACTCTTTTGCAATTTTCTCTGCAAGATACTCACTTTTTGAACAAGCAAAAATTTTAGCTTCTGGTTCTAGGTGTGACATTTAATTTGTTGTTTTATTCCGCTGCGCTCCATACAGTTCGGCTATTAATTTGTCAATAGCATAAAAGTTTGTATTTGCCTCGGGTGTAGTTAGTTGTGATTCCCTTTTTTTAGGAGGTGCAAATTTAAGAAATAAAATCAACTGTGAAAGGAAAAAATTAAGTATTTTTATTAGAATGTTTAAATATTTTTTTTACATTTGCACCGTGTTAAAGGAAAAGATAATTGTTAATACTGATTGTCTCTTTATTGCGTTGGAATAATTGTTTATTATTTCATGTCTGCTAAGCCCGGATGGCGGAATTGGTAGACGCGCTGGTCTCAAACACCTGTGGGAAACCGTGCCGGTTCGACTCCGGCTCCGGGTACGTAAAAAGTCTGTAATTACTTGTTTTTCAAGTATTACAGGCTTTTTTTATTGGAGTTGTCCGGAGATTTTACATTTTAATATTTAGTTTTTAAGCAATATTTTTCTTATGTTTGTTGCTTAACTAAACAAAAATCATAATGGAAGAAACTTCAGTTTTTGAAAAATTCGAGCTACACCTCGATGAATCTGCAAAAGACTTTTTAAAAGAAATTGCCAAATGGGCTTATTTTTTATCTATAGTTGGATTTATAGGTATTGGATTTTTTGTAATTATAGCCTTATTTGCGGGAAGTATATTCTCAACTTTAGGAAATACAATTCCTGGAATGGGAGCTATGGCGGGCTCTTTTGGCATTATACTAAGTGGAACTTATTTTTTTATTGCTGTAATCTATTTTTTTCCGGTTTATTATTTAAACAAATTCGCTGTAAATGCGAAAAGAGCTTTTAAGGAAAATGATTCAGAAGCATTGACCAGTTCTTTTCAATATTTAAAATCCCATTACAAATTTATAGGGATTTTTATGTTGTCTATTTTGGTATTGTATGGATTGATAATAGTTTTTGCAGTTATTGGCTCGATAATATAGTCAGACTGATGTGCTGATATAGAAGAAATGACCTTTCTTCGCTACAAAAACCGTTTCGAAAGAAGCGGTTTTTTTGGTTTTTAGGGTATTTGGAAACTGAAATCTAGTGGTTTCGTTTCGTTTTTTTTTGGCTAAATAATAATTGGAACTTGGTTTTTATAAGCAAAATACCTCGGAAGTAATCCTCCCGAGGTATTTAAAAAAGACCAACTCTCGTTAAATCTTTAAATAGAATATCCAGTTATTAAACTAGTTATCTTAAAACTACTTAACCGAAAATTTAAAAGTAGTTTTTGTTTTATATTTTTCTCCAGGATTAAGAACGGTTGTTGGGAAATCCTTTTGATTTGGAGAATCTGGATAATGTTGTGTTTCAAGGCAAAATCCAGTTCTATGAGCATACGTTCCGCCATTTCTCATTGGTAAAGTTCCATCCAGGAAGTTGCCAGAATAAAATTGAATTCCAGGTTGATCTGTATATACTTCCAGTAATCTTCCGCTTGTAGGCTCATAAGCTGAAGCTGCAAAACGTTCTCCTTTTCCTTGGTTGTTTAAAACCCAGCAGTGGTCATAACCCAATCCTTTTTTCAATTGGTCATCGCTTGCGTTGATATCCTTGCCAACAGCCTTTGGTTTTCTAAAATCAAAAGGGGTATTAGTTACATCAGTCAATTTTCCTGTTGGAATAAGCGTGGCATCTACAGGAACCAATTTGTCAGCATCAATAGTAATTTCATGACCTAAAATTGGTTTTGAAAAATCAGATGATAAATTGAAATATGAATGCTGTGTTAAGTTTAGTACCGTTTTCTTATCTGTAGTTGCTTCATAAAGCACGTCCAATGCATTGTCTTTGTTTAAAGTGTAAGTAACAAAAACAGTTAAGTTTCCAGGATATCCTTCTTCACCATCTTTGGCTACATACTTCAATTTTAAAGAAGCAGAATCACCACTTTTAGCCTCTTCGGCAGTCCAAACCACTCTGTGGAATCCTTCAGGTCCTCCATGCAAGGCATTTGGATCATTGTTAATGGCTAATGTATATTGTTTTCCGTCTAAAGTAAATTTACCTTTTGCAATTCGGTTACCAAATCTTCCAATCAAAGCGCCAAAGTATGGATTGGCTTTTTGGTATTGTTCCAATGAATTAAAACCAATAACTACCTCTTCGGATTTACCTGCTTTATTAGGCACTTTCAAGGAAGTAATAATACCACCATAGGTAATGATGTCTACTTCCATTCCTTTTTGGTTTCTCAAGGTGTAACGGTCTATTTTTTCCCCTTTTTCGGTTTCGCCATATACCGTTTTTGCTATGGATACAGAATCTGTAACTTTAGCTTCTTGAGCAGTTCCTGCTGCTTCCTCTTTTTTCTCTCCTTTGCACTGTACATTCATACTTACTAAACTTAAAATGGAAATTCCATAAACACAACGTTTTACTAGATTCATATATTTTACTTTTTTTTGGTTTGATACTTAATAGAAAACATTCAATTTTTTTTAATTCGACACAAATTAGTGCCCATGTCATAAAAATAAGGAACGACAAAATAAAAACAATACTTGGATTGGAAAATTTTAACAATTATTAAAGATTTTCTTATCTCAATCTGCCAATTTACAAATATAATTTTCAAAAAAAGCTAGTGTAGTCTATAAAATTCTAAATGAATAAATCCTGCAAGGCTTTTTAAGACCCTGCAGGGGTAACTAAACTAACTAACTATTTTTAATATTTTAATTCACGATTTATTAAAGCTTATGCTGAAATAAATGGAAATAAGCCTCATTGGCATTGATAGTATCCTTGAAATTGCGGATAGTTGTGTTTTGGTCAATAACCAATAATTCAATACCGGCAATATCTGCAAAATCTTCCATAAATTCGGTAGTCACGGCTTGGCTGTAAACGGTATGGTGTGCACCACCGGCAAGAATCCAAGCAGTAGCAGCGATATCCAAGTTTGGTTTGCAATCCCATAACACGCGCGCTACCGGAAGTTTTGGCAATTCAGTCAAAGGTTTCACTGCAGTCACTTCGTTTACAATTAATCTGAAACGAGTTCCCATATCTACCAATGATACGTTAATGGCATCACCAGCTGGCGAATTGAATACCAAACGAGCTGGATCTTCCTTGCCGCCAATTCCTAAAGGATGTACTTCACAAGATGGTTTTCCATCAGCTATTGATGGACAAATTTCCAACATGTGTGATCCTAAAACATATGATTTTTGAGGGCTAAAGTGATAGGTGTAATCTTCCATGAAAGATGTTCCTCCTTCAAGACCAATGTTCATTACTTTTAATGCTCTTACCATTGCAGCTGTTTTCCAGTCACCTTCACCACCAAAACCGTATCCATCAGCCATTAAGCGTTGGGTTGCGATTCCTGGAAGTTGTTTCCAAACTCCTAGATTTTCAAAAGTATCCGTAAATGCTCCAAAACCTCCTTCTTCAAGGAAAGCTCTCAATCCCAATTCAATTTTTGCAGCATCGACCAAAGATTGTCTTTGTGCACCACCTTCCAAAAGGGATGGAGTCAAATTATAAGAAGCTTCATAAACTGCCAATAAATCAGCTAATTGAGCATCTGTTACTTTCTCCATGTGTTTAGTAACATCTGAAGAATCATAACCGTTTATTGACATTCCGAAACGTAACTGTGCTTCTACCTTGTCTCCTTCGGTAACCGCTACTTCACGCATATTGTCTCCAATACGTGCCACTTTCAGGTTTTGTAATTCGTTCCATCCTAATGCAACTCTTGTCCAGTTTCCTAGTTTTGTCAAAACGCGGTCTTCTTGCCAGTGTCCTACGATTACTTTGCGTTTTTTACGCATTCTTGACATCATAAAACCAAACTCTCTATCTCCGTGAGCCGATTGATTCAAGTTCATGAAATCCATATCAATAGTCGCCCATGGAATTTCGGCATTGTACTGTGTGTGTAGGTGACATAATGGTTTGTTTAAAATGCTCAAACCACCAATCCACATTTTTGCTGGCGAAAAGGTATGCATCCAAGTGATGATTCCGATACAATTTTTATTTGAATTGGCTTCCAAGCATAAATCCAAAACTTGTTTAGGAGATTTCAAGGTGTCTTTAGTAACCACTTTTACTGGAATTTGAGAAGCTTCGTCAAATGCTTTTCCCATAATGGCAGCATGTTCCGCTACTTTTAATAATGTTTCAGGGCCATACAATTCTTGACTTCCTACTACAAACCAAACTTCTTTTTGAGATATATCTATCATTCTTTCTTTTGTTTAATGTTTAAAATTGTTTAATGTTTAAAATTGTTTAATGTTTAAAGTTGTTTAATGTTTTCTTTGTTTAAGGTTTGAACAACTTTAAACTAAAAAAACTTTAAACTAAAATTACTGTCCGTAATACGAATCTTTTCCGTGTTTACGTAAATAATGCTTCTTGATTAAGGAATCTTTTAATCGAGGTGCATTAGGATTGATTTGCAAAGTCAGGTAAGCCATTTCGGCTACCACTTCAAGAACTTTGGAGTTGTAAACCGCTTTGGCAGCATTTTTTCCCCAAGCAAAAGGACCGTGATTTCCGATTAGAACCATTTCTGTTTCTTCGTAATTAAGGTTTTTTTCCTTGAAACAGTCCAAAATCTGAATACCTGTATTGTGCTCATAATTTCCTTCGATAAGTGCATCAGCCATTGGAGGAGCACACGGAATATCGGAGGTTAAATGATCGGCATGTGTTGTTCCAAAAATTGGAATATCTCTTTGTGATTGTGCCCAGGCTACAGAATAAGTAGCATGAGTATGTGCAACACCACCAATATTTGGCCAGTTTTTGTATAGATAAGCATGCGTTTTGGTATCCGAAGAAGGGCGTAAGTTTCCTTCAATAACGTTGTTGTCAAAATCAACAATTACGATGTCTTCGGGTTTTAAGTCTTCATAAGGAACTCCGCTTGGTTTTATGGCAAAAACACCTTTTTCGCGGTCAACGGCACTTACATTTCCAAAAGTATACACTACCAAATTCAATGCATTCAATTGCATGTTAGCTTCGTAGCACTCTTGTTTTAAATCTTTATACTGTGAACTCATTGTTATTTGTTTATTTTAATGGATGGATCGGCAAATGCACTTAATTGTTCATAGGCCAATAGCAATTTGTTATATGCGGCCACTTTGTCAAGCTGAGGTGTATACTCGCTTTCAAAAGGGCTTCCCATTTTTTGACTGGCTTCGATTACGTTTGGATAAATTCCGGCAGCAACGGCAGCATAAATCGCCGCTCCCAATGCAGGAGCTTGGTCTGATAAAGCTACCTTGATTGGTTTGTTTAATACATTTGCCAATGTTTGCATGATAAATGGCGATTTACGTGCCACACCACCAATACCAATTACGGTGTCAATACGCACACCTTCTTCTTCAAAACGATCCACAATTTTTTTAGATCCAAAACAAATGGCATTTACCAATGATTTGAATACATGTGGTGCTTTTGTCCCTAATGATAAATTAGAGATTGCACTTTTCACTTCCTGATTGGCATCTGGAGTTCTTCGGCCGTTGATCCAGTCTAATGCAATTGGTATACTTTCAGATAATGGAATTTTTTCAGCTTCGGCAGTTAATTGAACGATTAATTTATCGCTTATTTCAGCTTTTAATTGTTCTTTTTGTGAATCAGTTAATAGGGTTGAAGTGGCCAATAAATTTTCGGTTGGCCATAATAATAATTCTTTGTACCAAGCCAGTACATCCCCAAAAGCAGATTGACCCGCTTCTAGTCCGATATAGCCTGGAATTACAGAACCATCTACTTGTCCGCAAATTCCGCGAACAGTTTTTGTTCCGATAGATTCTTTAGTGTCAATAATAATATCACAAGTTGAAGTTCCCATTACACGAACCAAAGTGTGTTCGTCAATTTTGGCTCCTACAGCTCCTGAATGTGCATCGAAAGTTCCAACTGCGATAACAGTATCAGTAGAAAGTCCCAATTTGGTTGCCCATTCTTGATTTAAATTCCCCGCAACTAAATCGGATGTGTAAGTTTCATCATATAGTTTTCCGCGAAGCGTAGCTAGATACGGATCTAATTTTTCCAAAAATTCAGCTGGTGGCAATCCATTCCAGTCTTCGTGCCACATGGCTTTGTGTCCTGCAGCGCAACGACTTCTTTTGAAGGTTTTTAGGTCTTTATTGTCAATTAATAAATATGTCATTAAATCACAATGCTCCATCCAGGTGTATGTTGCTTTTTTTACCGCTTCGTCTTTTCTGGCGACATGCAAGATCTTGGCCCAAAACCACTCTGATGAATAGATTCCTCCTTCGTATTTGGTGAAATTTTCCCCGCCCCAGTTGGCTGCCAATTCATTGATTTCATTTGCTTCATTTATGGCAGTGTGATCTTTCCACAATACCATCATGGCGTTTGGATTATGTTCGAAACCTTTGGTTAATGCTAATGGAGTTCCATCCTCGGCAACAGGTACAGGTGAAGATCCTGTAGTGTCTATACAAATGCTTCGAATAAGAGCAGGGTCTATTTTACTGTTCTCTACGACATATTTTATGGTAGTTTCCAATCCTTCGATATGATCCAATGGATGTTGGCGAAACTGATTTATTGAGGCATTACAATATTCCTTGTTTTTCCATCGCTTGTAATCACAAACGCTTGAGGCTAATTCCTGTCCATTTTCAGTGTCAATCAATACTGCACGAACAGAATCTGAGCCATAATCTAATCCTATTACATAATTTTTCATCAAAATCTATTTAAATGTGTACAAATATACTATAATTATTTAATAAGTGTATAAAAAACACTTAATTTATTTTAACCTTTTTTATTTTTATAATATCAAGTCAGCAACCGTTTGCTTTTCTTAACTAAATAATTAATTTTAAGCTACAGTCTTTATAACGTAACTATTTCAATTTCAATTTTAAAACGGTAACAGAGTAGGGTGTAAGAGTCAGTACTGCTTGTTTGCCTTTTAGAGCGTATTCGCTTTCTGTTGGATATATCTTTTTAGGGCTGGCAAGTGTATTGTATTCCTCCAAATTTTGATTCGCCAAGGAAATTAACTTTCCTTTGGAATCAACATTACTTCCAGATAAATTAATTGCGATATCCTGAGTTTTTCCTGAAGTATTAACGAGTTTCAAAATTAATTCCTTCGTGTTTACATCCTTGGCTGCGGTAGCATATAATTCATTTTGTCCAGTCAAGGCTTTGCCATCTTTAGTGATTGCCACCACATCTGTCCCTTTATTAGTCGAAAATAATCTTTGGACATAATAATTTGCAGTACCAAAAGTATTTAGATTATCAAACCAAATCATATCGGGAGCCCATTGAAAAGCATCAACATGTGCCATTAGAGGTGCATACGAAGTCAAATGAACCACATCAGCATTACGCTCCAAACCAGTCATGAATGCCGATTCGGATAAAGCAGATAACCAGTTGTTTTCTTTAAGTCCATCTTCTACGCCCTTAGGATGTGCAGCATATTCACCTGCAAAAATCTTAGGGCCTTTTCTGTCGTAGTTGTCGTATCTTGTTGCATTTTCCTTAAACCATTCTGGATTTTTGTAATAATGCTCATCGATAATTTCGGCATTTAATTTTTTAAGTTCCTGCATTCCATATTCGAAAAAAGCACCATCTGGCGATGGGCCTGAACCGGAAACAATAGTCATGTTTGGATATTTTGATTTTATTGCTTCAGCAAAAACTTTATATCTTTCTATATATTGTGGTCCCCATTGTTCATTTCCTACTCCAATAAATTTTAAATTAAATGGTTTTGGATGTCCCATGTCAGAACGTATTTTACCCCATTTGGTAGTCACGGCTCCATTGGCAAATTCAATTAAATCCAAAGCGTCTTGAACATAAGGATCTAATTCCTCCATTGGAACCAGCTCTCCCGTATTATACTGACAAGCAATTCCGCAACTTAAAATAGGCAGTGGTTCCGCTCCAACATCTTCTGATAATTGAAAATATTCGAAAAATCCTAAACCAAAAGACTGAAAATAATCAGGGGCTTGTTTGTTTTTAAATTCCACATTCCATCGATTGATCATAGTTTCCCTGTTTTCAACAGCTCCAACCGTTTTTTTCCATTGGTATCTGTTTTCCAATGTTTTTCCTTCAACAATGCAACCGCCTGGAAATCTTAAAAAACCGGGTTTCAAATCATACAACAATTGAACAATATCCTTACGCAAACCATTTTTTCTATTATTCCATGTTTCTTCTGGAAATAATGAAATCATGTCCAAATCTATTGTTCCAGTTCCTTCAAAAGTGATTTTTAATTGTGCTTTTGCTTCGGTTGCAGTTGCAATAATTTGAGACGAATAGTCTTTCCAACTAGATGCTGATGGAGAAATGACAGTTTCTCCCAATACCTTTTTGTCCTTGTCAATAAATTGCACAATTATTTTTTTGATGGCATTATTGTGATTTGCAGCCTTTAGGGAAAGATTGTATTTTGCATCTTTCTTAATCCCCATTCCCCTAAAACCTTCATTAATAATTTGGTATCCTTTATCGTTGTTAATGATAATTCGACAAAAATCAGGATTGTTAGTGTTGCCAACAGTTCGTATTGGAGTTGCAATTCCCGATTCCAAATTCAAGGAGTGTATATTACTGCCAGGTTGTGACCAACCCATAAGCGGCGTATCAAATTCAAAAGATCTGTTCTTTACCATTTCGGCATATAAACCGCCATCTGCAGCAAAATTGATATCCTCGAAAAAGATACCATACATTGTTGGTTGAATTTTAGCAATGGTTTTGCTGGTATTTACTTCGAGAATTGTTTGCTGTGCATAGGAATATATCCCAGTTAGCAAAAAACCGCAAAAGGTAATTTTGGTGATTAAATTTGATTTCATTTTTTGTATTGGTTTAATGTTTAAAGTGGAAAGTGACTTTAGACTAGTTTTATGTTTTTTCTTTTTTCAATCTAAATCAATTCGTCAAAATCACACCACCATTTGGTTCAATTGATAAGGAGATTTCTCCATTTTTATTAATTTTTATATTTTTCATTTCTGGAATGTTTCCTTTTTCATCATAATAATAAGTCGCTTCCTTATCTGCAAGCATTGGTAGTTTTGCTTTTACTTTTAAGGTTTCCTTAGTGGCATTTATACCTACAATGTACCACTTGTCATTATGCCTTCTGGCTAGTATGCAATATTTTCCGGGATAACCATCTATATAACGCGTTTCATCCCAAGTAGTAGGGACTTTTTTCATAAAGTCAATTGCAAATGAAGGTACATCTGTCAAATTATTTGGAGCAATTGCAAACATTTGTACCGAACTTTGAAATAAGACTGCTGTCGCCAATTGAAAAACATCGCCTGTAATTCGTGTAGTTCCGCCGTTATTTGCTTTATTGTGTTTTTTGTTTAATAAAACGGGACCAAACTCCATGGATCCAACCGCATTTCTGATAAAAGGATGCAATGATGCGCTAAATGCCTCATTATCGTTTGATTTTTGTGTGAAAATTAAATTCTCTGAAGCTAAAACAGCCTCGCTGCTTACGTAGTTAGGATACATTTTTTCCCATCCTCTCGGTAGTGTACAACCATGAAATATTATCATCAGGCCATATTCATTTGCATCAGATAAAATATCTTCATACAGCTTAATTGTTTCTTGTTTGTCTCCACCAAAAAAGTCAACTTTCAAGCCTTTAACTCCTTGGCTTTTTAGCCATTTCATTTCTTTTTTTCTGGCTATAGAATTGTTCATACGGTATTTTGCACCTTGTGGCGCATCATTCGATGCTCCGTTTGAATTGTACCATAGAAAGACATCAACTCCCTTGGATTGTGCATATTTGAATAATTCAGGCAGACGTTCTTGGCCTATTTGCTTATCCCAAAGTCCGTCTATCAAAACATATTCATAGCCCATGGTTGCGGCCAAATCGATGTATTTAATTTGGTCATCATAATTGATACTTTTGTCCTGCCACATAATCCAACTCCAAGTACTACGGCCGAATTTATATTTTTGAGAAGGCTCGTAAAGTGGTTTTACAACATCAAAAGGTATTGTTGTTTCTACAATTGGCTTAAGATTGTCTCCAACGGTTATCGTACGCCAAGGAGTTTCTCCGGGAAGACTCATTGCGGGTTGAGAAGTACCATTACCATTATTTTCCTTAGCGTTGGGAAAAGCTATTGTATAAACTCCATCTTTTGTGCCATCACTCAAATGTGATCCGCAATAGGAACTGTTAACACCTGTTTCTGAAACTAGGGCCCAACCGTTATTGGCAACATGAAAAAGCGCTGGAAAAGTATATCCTTCTCCGTATTTGGAAGGAGTTCCTATAGGTTCATCGGCTATGTATTCTTCCTCGTAACTTGGTTTTGTTCGCATCCAGCCAATCATTGGGGTGGCTTGCGGAGTTAAAAAAGTGGTAGTGTTTTGAGAGAAATTAAATGCCGTAATTTCTTTTTCAACAACGCAGCAGGCTGTTTGACCTTCTTGTGGAAGAGAATATTTAAAAGCGATATCATTATTTCCTACTCTGAAAATAAAATTGATATTCTGTTTTTTCTCATTTGTCAAAGTCAAAACAATTTCCTTTGCCTGATAATGAACAGAAGAAACTTTTATTTTTTCAAGTTCATATTTTTCATCAATTGTATTTTCTTTGGATGTTTTAAATGTCATTCCTTTTGAAAAATCTCCGTGATTGGTTATAAGTCCCAAAGGAGATTTTTCGACCAATACGTTTTTATTGTATTCGACTGAATAGGATGGAATCCCTTGGTCTACATAAAAATTCAATAGTAATTTACCGTTTTCTGAGGCAACCGTTTTTACCTGTCCTATCGCAAAGATTGGAAGCAAAAGAAATAATAAGCTGTTTTTTATTAAATTATGCATATTTTATTTTTTTAAATAATATTGTTATTTTTTATTGTCAATTAACCGATAAGCTTTACCTAAAAATTTTGTATACAACGGTTCGTGTTTGTACATATTAATATAAAACAGAACAATCATATCATTTTTAGGGTCAATAACATAATCCGTTCCCAACATTCCTCCCCAGGCAAAAGCTTCGTTTGAAACAGCAGGCACAGGTTTCTTTAATTCATTATACAATTCAAATCCTAATCCGAATTGAAATCCTTTTCCACCTGAATTTACTTCCGGCAAACGATTAATGGTACTCATAACAGCAACTGTTTCCGGCTTTAAGATTCGGCGGCCATTAAATTCACCTTTGTTAAGCAGCATTTGACAAAATTTCGCATAATCTTCTATGGGTCCGTTTAATCCAATTGCACCTTCGGCATAGGTTTGTTTTTCGCTGATAGCGCCCTCAGCATACATTGTAGAACCGGCTTGTATTTTTCCATCAACTACCGTGTAAGGTTTTACAAATTTTGATAAATCATTTGTTTTATAATACCAATTGGTGTTTTTCATCCCCAATGGATTCAGTACATTCTCTTTTATATATTCCTGTAATGATTTTCCTGAAATTCTTTCAATCATATACGCCAGCATATTTGTACTTACGTGGTAATTCCACTCTGAACCTGGATCGAAACCTAGTGGATATTTAGCCAAAGCTAACATTTCATCCTTTAAATATTTCGAATCAAAATTGCCTCCGAAACTGCGTTGCCCATCTATTTTTTTGTCAGGCATTGGTCCGCCAAAACCTGCGGGAGCACCATCTTTTTTTCCTTCTGAACTGCGAATTTTTCCAACAAGACCTGCACCAAGTCCAGAAGAATGGGACATCAAATCAATAAAATTCATAGGCCTTTTTGCCGGACGGGTTTCGTAGGTACCATCGTCATTCACTTTGGTGACAACTGTGTTTGGAATTTCAGGGAAATATTTAGATACGGGATCATCTATTTTTACTAAACCTTTGTCAACTAGTGTCATAAATGCTACAGTCGTTATCGCTTTGGTCTGAGAAAACAGCACATAATAATCATCAGTTGTGGCAGGAATATTATTTTCGATATCTTTTAATCCGAAGGCTTTTTTATAAATTATATTTCCGCCTTTGGCAACAAAAGCAGTAACCGAATTTGTCTTTTTCTCATCAACATAAGATTGTAATAAAGAATCCACACTTTTGATTTTGTCTTTCTCTATAGCAAGATTTTTTAAATTTGGATTTTCATTAAATTTTTGAGGAATTTTGTTTTTTTGCCCCATAACATTTTGTAAGCTAAAGCTAATGAGTAATAAAACAAGAATAAAATGGGGCTTTTTCATAATTATGTTTTGTATTTGATTTTTTTCAATATTGATTTTCAAAGTACTTGCCAACAGGCTTTGGCTGCTTTCCGGTCGAGTGCCTTTTAATCAATGTTAAATTTACAATGTTGGCCATAATTCATTGTCCCATTGCAATTGTTTTACTACTAACATTGGTTTTCCATTTTGTTTGGCATCATACCCGTGATAAAAAATATAATCTTTGCCGTCAAAACTATAAACACTATTATGGCCTACGCCAAAATAGTTTTCATCTCCTTTTATAAAATGGGTTCCTCCACCTTGACTGAGTAAATTTCCGTCTTTGTCTTCGTAAGGTCCCGTAACTTTTTTGGATCTTCCAACTACAATTTTATAGGTGCTTTCTTTTCCTTTGCAACACAAATCCCAAGAAGTGAACAAATAATAGTATCCATTTTTTCTAAAGATAAAAGGAGCTTCAATAGCCGAACTGCCTGCTGATAGTGGCGTGTTTTTGCGTTTTGCAACCGTATACCATTCTTGAGGTTCTGCAATCGATTTCAAATCAGAATTCAATTTGACCATTTTAATACCATCCCAAAAAGAACCGAACGAAAGCCAAGCCGTGTTATTCTCATCAACTATTAAATTTGGATCAATCGCATTCCATTCGTCCCTGTTGGGGTATGATTGAACAACAATGCCATGATCCATCCATTTGTAATTTTTGTCTTCTGGATTCAAGGTTGTATTTGTTGCCACTCCAATTGCCGATGTGTTTTTGCCAAAGGCCGAAACCGAATAATACAAATAATACAAATTGTTATGAAACGAAATGTCCGGAGCCCATATATGATTATCAAAATTAGGTACCACTGATGTGATCCACATTGGCTTTTCCTTGAAAACGGCTGGCTCCGATTTCCAATTTTTTAAATCCTTGGAACTATAATTGCGAATTCCTTTTCCTGTACAAAATAGATAATAGGTGTCTTTTTCTTTTATAAGTACTGGATCATGAACTGAAATGTTTTGTGCATTCGATGCAAAAACCATTAAAAGCAATAATGTCAATAACTTAAACTTTGTTTTATAAAAGATCATTTTTTTATTTTTGAATTCCTTCTGATGTCATGATTACACGTTTCATGGTACCATCTGTATTGTAATATAGACGATCAACACAAACCGATCTTCTAAAACTTCCTCCTTCGGTAGGAATTGATCCATTGTGATAAATAAAATAAGACTTGCCTTTGAAATCAATTATTGCCTGATGATTCGTATTTGAATTACCAGCTACTTCGTTCAAAATTCCTTTGTATTCCCAAGGTCCTGTGATTGATTTGCTCATGGCATACGCAATTTTTTCAGGAAATTGATAAGCATACGATAAGTAATACCAATCTTTTCTTTTGTGTATCCACGGTGCTTCGGTGAAATTTGGTAAATCTATAGTTTCCATCGGGCCATCCATTTCAATCATGTTTTCTTTTAGTTTTACATAATTACAAACTGTATTTCCCCAAAAAAGATAGGCCTGACCTTTATCATCAATAATCACTGTTGGATCAATATCATCCCAGCTGATTTTAGTTTTGGTAGTCATGTCATTGGTAATTAATGCTTTTCCCAAAGCATCCTTAAATGGTCCAGTAGGACTATCAGAAACTGCTATTCCTATTGCCTTACCATGAATTGTACCATGTGAGATGGCAACATACCAATAAAATTTTCCATTTCTCTCAATCACTTGTCCAGCCCAGGCATCACCTTTTGCCCAAGCAAAATCAGTAGTTTTCAAGGGAACTGGATGCTCTTTCCAATTGACCATATCGGTGGAGGAATAAACCAGCCAGTCATTCATTCTATAGGAGTTAACCCCTTTGCCAGGTTCATCATGACCTGTATAAAGATAAACTACATCCTTGTATACAATAGCGGCAGGATCGGCAGTGTATTTGTCGGTAATAATAGGGTTGTTCATTTTCAGCGATTGCTGATTTTTGGTCGAAGAATTGTTTTGAGCAGTTGCTATTGTACTACAAGAAACAGCTGTCAAAATACTTAGACTATATACTATTGATATGATTTTTATTTTGACCATTTTATTTTCCTTCCAACATTACAACCGAAAATGCAGGGATTGTTACTTCTAATTTTCCATTGGTATTTTTAAAACTTTTAAATTCTTTAGGAGCTATAGCTGTCGGTTTTTCAAATGAGTTATAATCTTGTAAATTTTTGGAAGCCAAAATAGTGGCAGTGAAATTTTTTAGCTTAAGCTCAGATAAATCAATGGTAACCGTGTTGTCTTTTTTAGTGTCAATATTTACCAAGGAAATATGAGTTAAACCATTTTTGTCTTTTGAAGCCGAAGCTGAAATTGAAGGCAGACTTTTTCCTTCAAAAGTGTACATTGGTGAATTGAAAGTGACAGGCAGCAGTTTTGAATCTTGGTGAACACGATACATTTTCATGATATGATAAGTTGGCGTCAAAATCATTTTGGCTTTATCGGTAAGAATTACCGCTTGAAGCACATTTACACATTGTGCTAAATTTGCCATGCGAACCCTATCGGCGTGGTTGTTGAAAATATTCAATGTTGCTCCAGCAATCATGGCATCTCTCATCGTGTTTTGTTGGAATAAAAACCCTGGATTGGTACCTTTTGCTACATCATACCATCCGCCCCATTCATCAACTATTAATGCTACTTTTTTCTTAGGATCATATTTATCCATTACTTCTGCATGCTTGGTAACGAGTTCCTCCATTTGCAGGGCTTCCGACATTGTCTTGAAATATTGCGCTTCGGTAAAATCTACCGCATCTCCTTTTTTCTTCCAATCGATTACCGAATAATGGTGCATTGCTACACCGCCCAACATATTTAGCGGAATATTTTTCATTAAGGTTTCTGTCCAATTATAATCGGCATCACTCGCTCCCGATGCAATACGCATCAAACCGCCAGTATTTTCCCAATCAGACATAAATGTGGCATATTTTCGGTATTCACCAGCATAGTATTCCGGTTTCATATTACCTCCACAACCCCAAGCTTCATTACCAATTCCCCAAAATTTTACTTTCCAAGGTTCTGTTCTTCCGTTCTTTTTACGCAAATCACTCATTGGACTTTTTCCGGAAAAGTTTGCGTATTGTACCCAATCGGCAAGTTCCTGTACAGTTCCACTACCTACATTTCCAGATAGATAAGGTTCTGTTTCCAAAACTTCACATAAATTTAGAAAATCATGAGTCCCAAAACTATTGTCTTCGGTTACACCACCCCACCATTGATTAACAATTGTTGGTCTGGCCTCTTTTGGTCCAATTCCGTCTTTCCAGTGATAGGTATCTGCAAAACAACCTCCAGGCCATCTTAAATTAGGTATTTTTAATTCTTTCAAAGCTTGAATAATGTCATTTCGAACTCCAGCAGTATTAGGAATTTTAGAAGTATCGCCCACAAAAAAACCGCCATAGATACACTTGCCCAAGTGTTCAGCAAAGTGTCCGTAGATGTTTTTGTTTATTGTTGGAGCATCTTCAGTATTCTTTATGGTAAGTGTTGTAATCTCTTTTTGCGCAAAAATAATTTGTGTGCTTAAGGCTAAAATTAAAAGAGGTATCGTTTTTTTCATATAGATTTTGTTTTGTAATACTTATTGATAAATTAAAATTATTGATAGTTTCTGTAGTTAATAAATGGTATTGGTTTTTTTGGAAATAAATGACAACAATAAACAAGATGCAATTCTTGAAATCGGGCTTGTTTATAAGTGTTATTTATACATTTGTAAATTTAAATAAAAAAAAAGCACATTTACAAATTAATAGCAGTAAAAGTTATAAAATTTAATTGCGATGGATTTTGAAACTTTTTAAAAAGTAAACTTAAATGTTTTTCCAACACTTAAATGATACCGAATCTATGCAAGAAGTACTTGCAAGAGCTGTTTTATTGCTGTTTTGATTATCAAATAGCATATTTTAAAATTTTTATTAAATGAATGTATTATTTTTAATTTCTTGTAAATAAACATTTTAAAATCAATTTATAGGTTTTTATTTGCAATAGTGTAAGAACCACACTAAATAAATTTGATAGTTGTGCAGAAGTTTTTATATTTACCCCCCATATATAAATGTAAAAATGCTAAATAGTTATAGTACAGAAGACAAGGTTTTACTGGCAGTAGATTGTATTATTTTCGGATTTGATGAAGGAGGATTGAAAATTCTTTTGATAAAAAGGGATTTTGAACCCGAAAAAGGAAAATGGTCATTGATGGGAGGGTTTCTTAAGAGAGAAGAGATATTGGATGCTGCAGCTATTAGGATTTTAAACACCTATACAGGATTTCATGATGTTTATATGGAACAGTTGTATACATATAGTGAAATTGATCGTGATCCAGTTGAAAGAACAATATCCGTTGCTTATTATGCCTTGATCAATATTGAAAATCATAATGCCGAATTGATTCAAAATTATCATGCCAAATGGTTCAGTGTTTCCGAAGTTCCAAAATTGATTTTTGACCACGACAAGATGTTGTCACACGCCATTAGGAGATTGCGTTATCGAACTTCGATGAGACCTGTGGGTTTCGAACTTTTACCGGAAAAATTTAAAATGAGTCAGTTGTTAAAATTGTATGAATCTATTTTGGACAAGGAAATTGACAAGAGAAATTTCATCAGTAAAATAAATTCATTGGATATTTTGATAAAATTGGATGAAAAGGACATGACATCCTCTAGAAAAGGTTCTTATCTCTATACTTTTGATAAAGAAAAGTATGATGCAAAACTCTTGAACGATTTTGCCATAAATTTTTAAGTAAGAAATAAATAGTTTCACTTAATAAGTATAAAGGAAGTTCTTTCAATAGGAACTTCCTTTTTTTGTTGAATTTTTACAATGAATTTCTAATAATCAATGAGCTTATAGACATTTGTGCAGCTTTTCATAAGGGACTCTTCGGTGAGCTGGTTACAAAATTTAATACTTACTTAAATATTCTTCAGTGAAATTAGAATTGTTTTTGATGTTATCAGGTATAGGTGTTTTCCAGTAATCCAAGCCTTGAGTTTTTAAATAAGCCACAAGCTTCATCTTTTCCTTATGATCCTTGGAGTTTAGATCAAACGTCAACTCCCTGAGCTTATATAATATCTCATACTCTCCAGGATGAAACATTGAATCCATAGGATATTTTAGTGCTCTAAAATCAACTTTTTGATCAAATATTAAATAATTAATAATTTCCATTCGCCGGTTAACCAATGCTGTACTCAAAGGAGATTGAAAAGCTCCGACAGGCGATTTGTCAATAAAATGTGGATTTGCACCTGCTTTAACCAAAATTTTTACATTTTCAAAATTACTGTATGCGGCTTCAATCAATGGTGTACGTAATTGTGCTTTTTCTGAGTATAAATTTACGTTGGCTCCTTTTTCAATCATATATTTCAATGTTTTTATACTCTCTGGAGATTTATATGAGTAAGTAGAACTATTTATGTCAATAATAATAGCTTTACCTCCTTTATCCATTATGTTTGGATTTAAACCTTTGTCTAAAAGCTTACGAATTGCACCAAAATTATAAGTTATTAAAGCAAAATGACCAATGGTTTTTCCAAATTTATCTTCTTGATAGTTAACATACTCTTTGGGTATTTCGTCAATAAGATTTTCTATTTTTTCCTCATTTCTAAAATAGGTAAATCCTGACATAGCATCAGCTACTTCATACAAAGGAGTCCCGTAGAATAGACCAGCATGATGGCCTCTTAATATTTTTCCCCAAACCTCTTTCTCTTTTTTTTCAGAGTATTTAATTTCAGGGGGGATTTTTGCCCATTCGTCTTTTTGACTTTTTGAATAAAACAAATATGCAAATAGGATTAATCCTAGCACAGCAATTAATAATATAATTTTTTTTATTTTCATTTTTAACGGTGTAAAGTGTATTAATTACAGTTTAAATTGTCAACTACAATGAATTAGGATATACAAACCATAATCCAAAAAAAGAATTGGAGGTTTAATTACAACTTCTTTATTGCTATTTAAACAAAGAGAAAAAATAGTAAAAAATAAAACTGTTATACAATCCATAAAGCAATAGCTGAGGATGTATAAAAATTGTTGCTATTAGTGTTAGCGCAACAACTATAAGATGTAGGGGGATTTGCAATAAGTATATGAAATAAGAACTTTTTTTCAATTTTTTTGTAAATTAATTATAATTAACTTATAAAAATATTGTTAAAAAATAAATTTTACAATACCCACTTTTGGTGATATTTGTATTATTAACATTTATTATTTTAGCATTAGGTATTGGTAATCAAAAGTTTATTCAATTCTAGATTTGTTTACAATGAATTTCTAATAATCAATGAGCTTTTGTTTTCAATTTGTTCCTTTCCTCCGGTAAGAACCATTTGTGCCAATATTTTTCCCATTGCCGTAAAATCAGTGGAAATAGTTGTAATTCCATTGGAAACTACTTTTTTTAACGGAGTTTCATTGTACGAAATAATGCCAAAATCTGTTCCGAGTTTTAGATTTTGTTCTCTTGCTTTCTCAATTACACGAACCAGATCCCTGTCGTTTGGAATAATGTAAACACCACCAATGATGATGTCTTTGTCCGTAAATTCTTGTATGATTTCGTAATTGATTGCGTGTTCGATACAATAATTTTCAAATCCGGTCTTCATTCCTGGCGGCTCTCTAAAGCCTGGGAAAATCATGATGAATTGGTTGTATTTGCTAAATCTTGCCTTTCCTTTGTTTAGGCCTTCAAAAATGTCTTTTTTATGATTTTGATATATGGCAGGATACGATTTCAGTTCTTCATTTGTTTGGTCCAAAATGATTACGTCATTTACTGGTAGGGTTTTTATAAAAGAAATAACATCGATTAAGTTGGTTGGCATTATGATGTATTTAGTGTAATTTCCATTACAATCATTTATCAATTTTTGAAAAACCTGAACATTAAAATGATGGAAGAAAATATCCACTTGGACATTCTTGCCAATATTTTTTAAAAACGAATTATAAATATCTTCCTTAAAAATATTTAGCTCATCGAAAAGCAAGAATATCTTCTGTTTTATAGTGGTTTCAACGCTTTTTACATAATATCCCTTGCCGGGAATGGCATAAATAATTCCTCTTTTTTTGAGATCATCATATCCTAATAAAACAGTATCCCGAGATAGAGAAAAGGCCAAACAGACTTTGTTTACAGATGGAAGCTGATCTCCTTTTGCAAGTTTTTTCTCCTCAATCGCCTTTTCAATCGAATTGATGATTTGTTTGTATTTTGGAATGCCTAAGTTATCTTTTATGGAAATAATTTTCATAACAAATGGTGTTTGACACAAATATACAAAAACTGGTGGGTACTGGTATGTTTATTTTTGATTTTGTCTTACTTTTGAATTTCAAATTTCATAATAAAACAATGGAAATAAAACGCAATTCACAAATTAGAAGGAATTCTGTAAAGAATTTATTTGGTTTAATGCCAGATGGTCAAGAAGTATACTCATACGAATTATTCAATAAAAATGGGATGAGTATTAAGGTAATCAATTATGGGGCGACGCTTACAGAATTGAAGGTTCCTTTGGAAAATGGAGAGCTCGTTGATGTTGTTTTGGGATTTGACACCTTGGAAGATTATTTACAATCGTTTCAGTTGGAAGGAGCGCCATATTTGGGGGCAACCGTAGGGCGATATGCCGGAAGAATCAATAACGGCACTTTCAATTTGAATGGACAAAAAATACTTTTGAATATAAACAACAACAGTAACTCCTTGCATGGAGGTATCGATAACTTTAGTCAAAAAGTCTGGTCTGTCGAAAAAGTTATGGAAGAAGAAAAATCTGGAATCACATTGAGTTATTCCAGTCCGTCGAATGAGGAGAATTACCCAGGAAATTTAACGGTTGAAATTACATATTCATTAACAGATGAAAATGAGTTATTGATTGAATACAATGCCAAGACAACAGAGGATACGGTAGTGAACTTAACTCATCATAGTTACTTCAATCTGGATGGTCATGATTCTCATATAAAAGATCAGGAATTGATTGTAAATGCAAAACAAATACTGGAACTTACAGATGACAGTATTCCAACAGGCAAGTTTTTGGAAACAGCCAATACACCTTTTGATTTTTCAAAACCAAAAGAATGTCCTTTGAATATTGACAACACTTTTGTTTTAACTCAAAAAAATGAGTTTGCGGCGACTCTCTTCAATAAAAGTAATAATTTGAAAATGACTGTATTTACGGATCAGCCTGGAGTTCATATTTATGTTGGAGGTAATTGTTTCAATAAAATAAAAGGGAAAGAAAATGCACATTATCATCCGATAAGTGGAATTTGTTTTGAAACACAAAATTTCCCGGACGCTCCTAATCATGAGCATTTTCCAAGTGCATTCCTTAAAAAAGGAGAAGAATACACACATACTACTGTTTATAAATTTCAATAATTTTTAATAAAAGGTAATGTCATGAAAAAAAGTATAATAGTATTGTCGCTTTTCGTAGTTGTAATGCAATTTGTTTTTTCTTGCAGTACATCAAATAATTCAGTACTAAAGCCTAAAGAATATTTTTTTGCAAAAGGTGCAGATGTGGGTTGGTTGTCCCAAATGGAAGCTACCGGTTATCAATTTTATGATTCAGAAGGGAATAAAAGAGATTGTCTGCAATTGTTGAAAGATCTTGGTGTAAATACCATAAGATTACGTGTTTGGGTAAATCCCTCAGACGATAAGGCAAGCGGACATTGTAGTAAGGAAGAAACTGTGGCAATGGCTGTTCGTGCTCATAAGTTGGGAATGCGTACGATGATTAATTTTCATTACAGCGATTCTTGGGCCGATCCGGGAAAACAAAACAAGCCATTGGAATGGAGAAATCATACTTTTTCGGAATTGCTTAATGACGTGTATTTTCATACCGAAGACGTACTAAAAGCTTTAAAAAAGGCAGGAGTTACTCCAGATTGGGTTCAAGTGGGAAATGAAATTCCGGGAGGTATGTTATGGCCGGAAGGAAGCACGGATAACTTTAATCAATTGGCTCAATTGCTTAATAAAGGATACGATGCCACGAAAGCCATTGATAAGAATATCAAGGTTGTTGTTCATTTGGACGAAGGAAATAACAGTAAAAAGTTCAGGTGGTTTTTTGATAATGCTAAAATCAACAATGTAAAGTATGATGTAATTGGAATGTCATATTACCCATTTTGGATCAAAAGTGATTACAAGGAGAATATTTCCGATTTGGCCAATAATCTAAAAGACATGTCTGCTCGATATGGAAAGGAAGTAATGGTTGTTGAAGTTGGCGGGGTTGATAATTTAGAACAAAACACCCACGACATGTTGGTCGAGGTTATAAAAGCGGTAAAAGCAGTGCCCAATAATAAAGGACTTGGTGTAATTTATTGGGAGCCTCAGGGAGCAAAATCATGGAGTCGATACGAATTGAGTGCGTGGAGGCCTGACGGAAAACCATCAATGGCATTGGATGCGTTCAAGGAATAATTTTTTGATTAATTAAACTTAAAAATAATAACTTTAGGATGTTCCAAAAACAAGGTACAAAATAAAGTAAATCAGTAATTTATAATAAATGAAATACTTCTTAAAACACATATTGTTTCTTGCCATTATCGTTCTCCCTTTTGCGGAAGCACAAGCTCAGGATAGAGTAAAAGCAAATTTTGGTTCCGATTGGGATTTTAAAAGAGAAGAACTTAATTCAAATTGGGAAAAAATTACTATTCCACATACCAATAAAATTGAGGCACTGGTCGTAATCAAGCAGTTTCAGGGAACTTCTTGGTATCAAAAAAAGTTCAAAACTAATTTTACGCAGGATCAAAAAGTGTTTTTTTACTTTGAAGGGGTGATGCAAGAGGCAGAAGTTTGGATAAATGATCAAAAAGTAGCCAATCACAAAGGTGGATATTTACCATTTACCGTTGATGCAACCCCTTATATTGATGCTCAAAAAGAAAATACGATTAAGGTAAAAGTCAATAATGAAGATAATCCCAATTTTTTACCGGGAAAACCACTGAAAGATTTGGATTTTAATTATTATGGAGGAATTTACAGAAATGTATATTGCATAACTACCAATAAGTTATATATCACTGATGCCGTTCATGCGGGTAAAAAAGCCAGTGGCGGAATCTATGTAAATTTTGATGCTATTGCAAAAGATAAAGCAACCGGTACCGTTCAAGTGGATTTAAAAAATGAATTTGCCACTGATCAAAAGGCTACCTTAAAATTTACAATATCCAATAAGGCTGGGGAAAAATTGGCTTTTCAATCAGAAGCATTTGTAATAAAAGCCAACTCAGATCAAGCAATTACGCAAAAGATAGTTGTAGGAAACCCAAAATTATGGTCTCCTTCAAAACCTAATTTGTATAGTTTGCAAGTTGAGGTTGTAGCCAATGGAAAAATAATTGATCGTTACTCTGAGAAATTCGGAATTAGAAAATCTGAAATAAGACAAGATGGATATTATCTAAATGACGAAAAATTATACATTACGGGAACCAATCAGCATCAGGAATATCCATATTTGGGATATGCTATTTCAGATGAGGCTCAATATCGTGATGCTGTCAAAATTAAGAATGCGGGATTTGATTTTGTTAGAATGTCACATTACCCACATGCCGAAGCTTTCTTGAATGCCTGTGATGAATTGGGGATTTTGGTAATGAATAGTTTGACAGGCTGGCAATTTTTTGGTAATGAAACCTTTCAGGAAAGTGCTTATCAGGATATTCGCGATATGGCAAGAAGAGACCGTAATCACCCAAGTATTATTTTTTGGGAAGCCTCGTTGAATGAGACTAAAATGACGGAGAAATTTATGGTAGAAGCAACCAAGGCGCTTCATGAAGAATTACCATTTTCTCATAATTATTCTGCAAGCTGGATTGATAATGCTAATTATGATTTGTTTATTCCAGCTCGTCAACATGGCAAAGCACCCAATTATTGGACAAAATACAACAAAAAAGACCGTAAAATTTTTATAGCCGAGTACGGTGACTGGGAATATTATGCTCAAAATGCAGGTTTCAATCAAACGGAGTTTGCAAATCTAAAAAAAGAGGAAAGAAGTTCCAGACAATTGCGTGGTGCTGGTGAGAAAAGATTACTGCAACAGGCTTATAATTTCCAAGAATCTGCCAACTCTAATAGAAAAGGGACTCAGACTATAGGCGAAGCCAGTTGGGTAATGTTTGATTATAACAGAGGATATAGTCCGGATTTAGAAAGTTCGGGAATTAGCGATATCTTTAGAATTCCAAAATTTGCGTATTATTTTTACCAAAGCCAACGTTCTGCGAATGTGATTTTGGACAAAAAATTAGTTTCGGGACCCATACTTAAAATTGCCAACTACTGGACAGCCAATTCTCCATTGAATGTAATGGTTTATAGTAATTGTGATGAGGTAGCCTTATATTTGAATAATGTTTTGGTTGCCAAGGAAAAGCCATTTGTAGATGCCAATAGTGATCAATTGCAACACCCTCCGTTTGTTTTCAAAATCAATCAATTCGTCGCTGGAACTTTGCGCGCCGAAGGATTTATTAAAGGTAAAAAAGTAGTTTCGGATGTTGTAAAAACTCCGGAAACAGCAACCAAAATTGAATTGAGCTATGATGTTTCTTCACAATCGATCAATCCAATAGCTCCAGATGTGGTTTTTGTATACGCCAAAATCGTTGATAAAAACGGAACACTTATACCAACTGCTACCGATGAAGTGACTTTTGCCTTGACAGAAGGTAACGCAGAGTTAATAGGAGGAAATACCATAAAAGCCGAAGCCGGTATCGCAACAATACTTTTGAAGACGAAGGATCTTAAAAACAAAATTGTTGTTCAAGCTTCAAGCACGGCACTAAAATCGAACACCTTAACAATTTTAAAATAACAGTAATTTCAAGATAATGAACGATTTATTAATTAAAAAAACGACAGATTTTTTTCAAGAGACATTTGGTAATGCTCCAGAAAAAATAGTACTTTCTCCAGGGAGAATTAACATTATTGGGGAACATATCGATTATAATGACGGCTATGTTTTGCCAGCTGCCATTGATAAGATTATTTGTTTCGCTTTTGCAAAAAACAATTCGAAGCAATCCAAGATTGTTGCCATCGATTTGAATGAGGAATTTGAAGTTGATTTAACACAAGAGATTGTATTGAGCAAAGTCGTTTGGACCAATTATATTTTGGGTGTAATCAAGCAATTACAGGACAAGGGATTTTCATTCGACGGTTTCAATTGTGTATTTAGCAGCAATATTCCGGTTGGATCTGGATTATCTTCTTCGGCAGCCTTGGAATGTGGGACAATTTTTGGAATCAAGGAACTTTTCGGCTTGGAGATTCCTAAAGTTGATATTGCATTAATGGGACAAAAAGCGGAACATTGGGTTGGTATCAACTGCGGTATTATGGATCAGTTTTCGAGCGTGATGGGCGAGGAAAATAAAGTGATCAAAATTGACTGCAAAACATTGGAATACGAATACCATAATGCCGATTTCAATGACTATTCTCTAATCTTGTTTGATAGTAATGTGAAGCATTCCTTGTTTACTTCGGCTTATAACACCAGAAGGGAAGAATGCGAAGAAGGACTTTCTATCATTAAAAGTAATTTTCCGGAAATTACGAGTTTTAGAGACTGTGATGAAAGTCATGTGCTTCGTTTGAAAGATAAAATGTCACCAAATGTTTTTGTTAGAAGTCATTTTGTGGTTAAGGAAATTAATCGTGTTGCCCTTGCCTGCGAAGCCTTGGATAATGGCAATATTGAAGAATTGGGTAAACTGCTTTTTGAAACTCACGAAGGATTGTCCAAAGAGTATTTGGTAAGCTGTGATGAACTTGATTTTATCGTTGATACCTTGAAGAAAGAGAAAGCTGTAATTGGTTCTCGATTAATGGGAGGCGGTTTTGGAGGTTGCACTATCAACTTGATTAAAAAAGGAGAAGAAGAAGCTATCAAAACGAAACTAACGCAGTTATATAAAGAGGCTTTCGATATAGACCTGAAAATTTATGATGTGAAAATAAGTAACGGAACATCGCTATATACACCTACAGTTTAAGTTAAAAGTCCCCGTTCGAAAAAAAAAAAAGTTGTTTATTGCAGAAAGTTTTACAATTTGTTTAAATTTTTAAAAGAAATAATTTGTAATATTTGTGTAATAAGTTGCACAAAAAATACCGATAAATTTTCGGTATAACCATAAGAAGAATAAGATGAAAAAATTTGATATTTACGAAGACCCACATAGACGCTTCAATCCATTAATTAATGAATGGGTTTTGGTGTCACCGCATAGAGCCAAAAGACCTTGGCAAGGCCAAAACGAAAAAATCCAGACCGAAGCATTACCCGAGTACGATTCAACCTGTTATTTGTGTCCGGGAAATGTTCGTGCCAATGGTGAAAACAATCCAAAGTATGAATCCAGTTTTGTTTTCGAAAATGATTTTGCGGCAGTAAAACAAGAGCCAATTGAATTTGAAGAAGAAACCAAACCTACATTTTTTAAGGCAAGACCAGAAAGAGGAATTGCAAGAGTGGTTTGTTTTTCTCCAAGACACGACTTGACATTACCAGAAATGGATCTGCCAGAAATTGAGACAATTATTAGAACCTGGCAAAAAGAATACACTGATTTAGGAAATGTAGATTATATCAACCACGTTCAGATTTTTGAAAACAAGGGAAGTGTAATGGGATGCAGTAATCCGCACCCACATGGACAAATTTGGGCTCAATCTTCTTTGCCAACTCAAGTTGAGAAAACACAAAATAGCCTGAAAGCTTATTTTGAAATAAATAATAGTAATCTTTTGCTGGATTATCTAAAAGAAGAGTTGGAGCATAAGGAAAGAATCGTAATTGAGAATGATCATTTTGTAGCCTTAGTTCCTTTTTGGGCTATTTGGCCGTTTGAAACAATGATTGTCAGTAAACGTCATGTTACAAAAATAACAGAATTTACTCCAGAAGAAGTTTCGGCTTATGCCAGTATACTTAAGCTATTAACGATAAAATACGATAATCTTTTTGAGACGTCTTTTCCGTATTCTTCGGGAATTCATCAAGCGCCTACGGATGGGGAAGAGCATCCTGAATGGCAATTTCACATGCATTTTTATCCACCGTTATTGCGTTCGGCTTCTGTAAAGAAATTTATGGTTGGATATGAAATGATGGGCGAAGCACAAAGAGATATAACACCAGAAAAAAGTGCAGCAGTATTAAAAGAACTGTCTGATATACATTATAAAAACAAATAATATGAGTAAAATAGTAGTTACGGGAGGTTTGGGCTTTATAGGATCTCATACTGTTGTTGAATTGCAAAATCAAGGTTTTGAAGTAGTAGTTATAGATAATCTTTCCAATTCTTCGATAGAAGTTTTGGATGGTATTGAGAGAATCACGGGAAAAAAACCAATTTTTTCCGGAATTGATTTAAGAGATAAAAAGGAAGTGCAAAGTTTTTTTGCGGAACATGCTGATATCGCTGGAGTAATTCATTTTGCGGCCTCGAAAGCCGTTGGCGAAAGTGTTCAAAATCCTTTATTGTATTATGAAAACAATTTGGGTGTATTGGTTTACATTTTGCAGGAATTGGAAAAAAAGGCAGAGGCTCATTTTATCTTCAGTTCGTCCTGTACGGTTTATGGTCAAGCCGAAGTGATGCCAATCGCTGAAACAACACCAATTCAAGCTGCCTTGTCTCCTTATGGAAACACTAAGCAAATTGGTGAGGAAATTATTTCAGATGTAGTGAAAGTAAGCAATATCAATGCTATTTTGCTTCGTTATTTCAATCCTATCGGTTCACATCCATCTGCCGAAATTGGAGAATTGCCAATTGGGGTTCCTCAAAATTTGGTGCCTTTCATCACTCAAACAGGAGTGGGACTTAGAGCTGAATTGTCAGTTTATGGCAATGATTACCCGACCGCTGACGGAACTTGCGTGCGTGATTATATCCATGTAGTCGATTTGGCGAAAGCACACGTAATCGCTTTGCAAAGATTATTGGATAAAAAGAACTTGGAACCATTGGAAATCTTCAATCTTGGAACGGGTAAAGGAAGCACCGTTTTGGAAGTGATTACCGCTTTTGAAAAAGTGAGTGGCCAAAAACTGCCATATAAAATTGTTGATAGAAGAGAAGGAGATGTGACGGAGGCTTATGCCAATACCGATAAAGCCAATAACGTTTTGGGATGGAAAACCGTTTCATCGCTTGAAGAAGCTATGGCAAGTGCTTGGAAATGGGAACAAAAAATCAGAAAGAGTGCCGAATTTAAGTCTGAAAACGTTTAGTTAAAAGACTAATCAAGTGCGGTTTGCTGTTTGGGAAATAAAATAAATGTAATAAACACATTTATAGGCATTGCCAATAAATTTTTTTATTTTACATTTGGCTTTCAATAATTCATAATAAAACAATTGTATTAAAACATATTTTTTATTTTATGTTTAATTTGAGTGAGAAATTACTCTTTTTTGTTCGAAAGATGTATTATATTGGCACTCCCAAATAGTGTGATATTTCAAACTATTAAAAACGAAAACAAATAACCTTTATATTAACCTTAAAAAAACTATTTACACATGAGTAATAACTTGGCTTTTGCAGATTATGCAGTATTTATTATTTATTTTATAGTGGTATCCGTTTACGGGTACATTATTTATCGCAAGCGTGAAAGAAATGAGCACGATGCCAAAGCGTATTTCCTTGCAGAAGGAACTTTAACCTGGTGGGCAATTGGAGCATCATTAATCGCTTCAAATATCTCAGCTGAACAATTTATCGGAATGAGTGGTGAAGGATTCTTCTTGGGAATCGCTGTTGCTGCTTATGAGTGGCTTGCTGCTATTGCCTTGATTATTGTGGCTGTTTGGTTTATTCCTGTTTATTTGAAAAACAAGATTTATACCATGCCTCAATTTTTGAAACAAAGATATAACGAATCAACGGCTTTGATTATGGCTGTTTTTTGGTTGTTTTTATATGTTTTTGTGA
>Ga0308157_10000481_pt1 | contig 131892 bp, 112 predicted proteins | sample PhyBR1_FD_201035 | JGI IMG/M metagenome (GOLD analysis project Ga0308157, IMG submission 201035) | Phyllosphere microbial communities from UC Gill Tract Community Farm, Albany, California, United States - DLSLB.R1 | ecosystem: Host-associated > Plants > Phyllosphere > Unclassified | place... | reverse complement strand
TATCGATCGTCTTCGTGCCACCAAAGTTCACCAAGGACGCAGTTGTTGAGGCTATCGAGGCCGAGGTTGGCCTCGTTGTAGTCATCACCGAAGGTGTCCCAGTACAGGACTCCGCTGAATTCTGGGCTCTGGCACAGTCGAAGGTTGACGCCGACGGCAACCAGATCACCCGCATCATCGGTCCTAACTGCCCAGGCATCATCACCCCAGGTGAAGCACTGGTTGGTATCACCCCGAATAACATCACCGGCAAGGGCCCAATCGGCTTGGTTTCCAAGTCCGGCACCCTGACCTACCAGATGATGTACGAACTGCGCGATCTGGGCTTCTCGACCGCAATCGGCATCGGCGGTGACCCAGTTATTGGTACCACCCACATCGATGCACTGGCTGCTTTCGAAGCTGACCCAGAGACCAAGGCCATCGTTATGATCGGTGAAATCGGTGGCGACGCTGAAGAGCGCGCAGCTGATTACATCAAGGCCAACGTCACCAAGCCAGTTGTTGGCTACGTGGCTGGCTTCACCGCTCCTGAGGGCAAGACCATGGGCCACGCAGGCGCCATCGTTTCCGGCTCGGCTGGCACCGCACAGGCCAAGAAGGAAGCACTGGAAGCTGCTGGCGTCAAGGTCGGCAAGACTCCTTCGGAGACTGCACGCTTGCTGCGCGAGGTTTTCGCAGCTCTCTAAGCTAACTTAGAGCTAAATAAATGCCCCAGATCCTTATGGATCTGGGGCATTTATTTGCCCGGTGGCTGTCAGGATCAACCCGTAAGCCGGTGGGCCTAACAACAAAGCAGGGCGTTGCGAGATCATCTCGCAACGCCCTGCATTGTTGTTATTAGGTTATAGCTAAGCCTGTGGCGTCATGTCCTTGCCGGACTGAGTACCATCATTCAGCTCCTGCTGGTAGCTCTCTTCAAGGGCTGGAACCTGCTCAAAGAGCTCTTCAACATCAAGGTCAGGATTCTCTTCCTGGGTCTTGACCAGCTCGATCGCTTCCTCTTCGGTTGCCACCGAAGGCAGGGAACCTGGCAGTGGTCGTCGCGCCGATTCCTTCAGGAAGCAGATGGCGATGAAACCGGCCACCGAAGTGCCCATAACCCAGAACGCTGGTGCCAATGACGAAGAAGTCATCGTGACCAAGGCCTGCATGATAAATGGTGCGAAGCCACCGAAGATCGCCACCGCGAAGTTGTAAGAAATGCCCATGCCACCGTAACGCGAGGCAGTAGGGAACAATGCTGGCAACGACGAAGCCAAGTTGGCTACGTAGAAGGTCACGGGGAAGGCCAGCAGAGCCAGACCGACCAGGGTGGACCAGATCGCACCGTGCATCATGAACAAGAACGCAGGGACGGCCAGAAGGATTGCCGAGACCGAACCAACAAACAGCACCTTACGACGACCAATGCTGTCCGAGAGCTTACCGGTCAGCGGAATGCACAGGGACATACCCACAAGGATTGGCAGGGTCAGCAAGTTACCATGAACCGGGTCGTAGTGCAGAGTCTCGGTGAGATACGTCGGCATGTAGCTGGTCAACGCGTATCCGGCGGTATTAGCAGCTGAGACCAGAACGAAGCCGGTGAGTAGCTCGCGCCAGTAGGTTTTGATCAAATCAATAACACCCTTGGGTGCCTCGGGAGCGTTCTTAGCGTCCTTGCTCGCGCGGTTGGCTGCCTCCTGAGCCTCCTGGAATGCTGGAGTATCTTCAATCTTGGAACGGAACCACAAAGCGATGACACCCAATGGCAGCGCCACGAGGAACGGAATACGCCAAGCGAACCCTTCCATCACATCGTTGCTCAGCGTGAGCTGAAGGATCGAAACAAAGGCCGCACCAATGGCGAAGCCCATGTACGAACCAAGGTCCAGCAGCGAAGCATAGAAACCACGGCGCTTATCGGGTGCGTACTCGGTAATGAACGTAGTAGCACCTGCGTACTCGCCACCGGTGGAGAAGCCCTGGATGAGCTTGAGCACGATGAGCAGAATTGGTGCTGCTACACCCCATACCGAGTAATCCGGGAGGATACCGATACCGAAGGTAGCCAGTGCCATCATCAGTAGGGTGAAAACTAGAATCTTCTGACGGCCGACGCGGTCACCAAGCTGTCCTAGGATGACGCCACCTAGTGGGCGGGCAACGAACGTCACGGCGAAGACGCCGAGGCTGAACAGGGTCTGAATTGCTGGGTCCACGGTGTCCGGCATGAACAACTTACCGATGATGACGGCAAGATAGCCGTAGACACCCACGTCGTACCATTCCATGAGGTTACCGACGACGGTACCGCCGATGGCCTTCTTCAGCATTGAGTCGTCAACGACGTTGACGTCTTCTACTTTAAGGCGACGCTTTCGTGAGAACCGTTTCTTGCGTGGATTAGCGGCTTCCATAGCTTCACTCCTCGTATCTTTCTTGATCTTGTCGTTTAGCCGGTGTCCAGGACACTGTTTCACTGAGTCAAAAGTTACTCCGTGCAGTCACATTTGAACACCGGGCGACTCATCGAAATCGATAGATTTCTACTCGAAAAACCGACTAATCCAGGGCTCCGAGTGATGAAACGCTTTGGCGGATAGTTATCTACACTACCAAGTAACTTATTCTTTCCCCGAATCAAAGCGTGTCCCACGTCTCATTATCGGAGGCTAAGCCTCGCGGATTCGCAGCCTCGACACTGGCGAAAACCGTTGTTGATAATAGGCATGCAAGCGAATTGAGTTGTGTTGACCGTGGCGGCGCAAGATTGTGAAAAGTGTGGCGAAGGCCTCTAAGTGACACGCCGTAGAATCTGCAGAAAATCGCCTGAAATTCCCCCTCGGAGCACCTATTATTGCGCGGTGGGACGGTGCACTGAATCTCAGGTGCAAACAAGAATGCCCCAAGCGCACCGAGTAGGTGCCTTGGGGCAGACAAAGACGAACCTTAGCTTCGTAGGCCAACAGTCGCTTGAGCATCCGCATCGATACGCAGGAATGAGGAACCGATGACCGCAAATGCTCCAGGGACCAGTAGCATCCTGTGCTTTGGGTTGTAAAAAATCTCGTCGAGCGGAGACGCCAGAATTTGTTTGACCTTTTCCAGCAGGCGATCGTTGTCCAATGACAAGCGTTGGCCTCCAGCTTCGATAACCACACGATCACTTTCAGTACCAACCGATGCGAGCATCCAGTTATCGTCGGGGGTACTGATGGTCTCCGATTTAATCAGGGACACGGTTATTACCGCCTTTATCGTTCGTTTCGCCCGGACGAGGATCCGCTCGGGCCAGTGACACTTGGATGAGCTATGTGTGGAGTAGCGCACACCAAGTGTCTTAACGAATATATCGTGTCTGGCCTACAACGGGTCCTTATTCCCAGAGATTTAATCAACCTGTTACTCGAGTAACCCTCTGATATCCTGTGCGGTCAGTGCTTTGGAGAACCCATCGGCTTCATCCATCACGGTAGAAATCAGCTTTCGCTTGCTCTCTTGGAGTGCTACGACCTTTTCTTCAATGGTGCCTTGGGAAATCATCCGATACACCATCACCTGGCGCGTCTGCCCAATTCGGTGGGTACGGTCGATCGCCTGAGCTTCGACTGCAGGGTTCCACCAAGGATCAAGCAAGAAGCAGTAGTCGGCCTCGGTGAGGTTCAACCCGAAACCACCGGCCTTGAGCGAAATCAAGAACAGCGGTGCTTCGCCTTCCTTGAACTGATCGATGACCTTGGAACGGTTGCGTGTATTGCCGTCTAGGTACACAAAATTGATTCCACGCTGCGTGAGCTTCTCCGCCAGCACCTTCAGGTAGGAAGTGAACTGGCTGAACACCAACGCGCGGTGGCCTTCGCCGAGCACGTCATCAAGTTGATCAAACAGTGCTTCCAGCTTGGAGCCGGGGACCTCCGAGAGCTCCGGATCAACTAGCGATGGTTCCAGGGCCAACATACGAAGGTGAGTCAGCGACTGGAAAATGGTGAAACGGTTTCGGTCCAGATCCTCAACCAGGTGCAGGATTTTCTGGCGTTCGCGGTTCAGGTGAGTGTCGTAAACATGCTGGTGCTCATCGGAGAGACGAACCAGTACCTGTTGCTCCTGCTTTGGCGGGAGGTCGAGAACTACGGACTCTTTGGTGCGACGCAACATAAATGGTTTGATGCGGCGCTGTAGCAGTGCCAACGTCTCTTTGTCGCCCAAAACTTCAATGGGGCGCGCAAACTGACGGTTGAAGCGGCCGGTGTTCAAGAACAAAGCTGGGGCCACCAATGAGAGCAGGGCACCTAGCTCGGACAGGTTGTTCTCCATGGGAGTACCGGTGACAGCAAGCTTAAAATTGGTCTGCAGGTTGACTGCGGTGCGATGCGCCTTGGTAGAACGGTTTTTTACGAACTGGGCCTCGTCGAGAATCAGACCGGCAAAGCGCTGGCTTTCATACATCTCGTCATTCAAACGCAACAGGGTGTAGGTAGTGAGGATAACGTCGTAGTTCTCAGCCAAGTCACGAAGCTGATGCGAGGAATTCAGGGTTCCTTCTACGCTCACCACGCGCAGGCTAGGTGCGAACCTATTGATCTCGGTTTCCCAGTTGGAGACCACCGAGCTCGGCGCCACCACCAAGAATGGTGCACGCTCTTGCTGTGCTGCTGGTAGCTGAGCGCGGGCCTGCTCATCGTTCCACAAACCGTGAGCGTGCAGGATCAAGGCGATGGTCTGAAGCGTCTTTCCCAGCCCCATGTCATCGGCCAAGATTCCGCCGAAACCACCTTCATAGAGACGAGTCAGCCAGCGGAAACCTTCGACCTGGTACGGGCGTAGTTGCGCGTTCAAGGTCGCAGGGACTTCGGCCTGTTTACCTTCGGCGACGCGCAACAATGAGCGCATACGTGCGATGAACAGGTCAGCACCGTCGATTCCTTCGGCGAGCTCATCAAGTTCTTCAAAGATGGAGATCTGGAAAACGGTGAGTTTGAGATCGCCTTCCTTTGGCTTGTCGTTCAGGGCTTGGGCTTCATCCACCAACGCCTTGAGCTTGGCGAAGAGTGGTTGGTCCAAAGAGAACCAGGTGTTGTCGGGCAACTTGATCTTCATCTGACCATTGCTCATGGCCGCGACGATTTGCGAGAAAGTAACCTCGTGGTCACCAACGGTGATCAGCAAGCCCAAATCAAGCCAGTCGGTCCGCTCATGATTAACCGCGTTGATTTTTAGCTGGGGGAGTTCGCGCAGTTGTCTGAAGATCGGGCGCGTCCCCTTTTCCTGAAGCTTGAGATTCTCCAATTGCTCGAGAGCAGGCAGAATGTCAGAGACGAAGGAAATAACGTTTTCGCGCGAGTAGAACTTAGGCGAAAGATCTGGGTTGCCGGATTCGGAGTGTTCTTGGAAAACTTCGTCCACCGCAACTCGAAGTTCTTCTTCTGCTTCGAAATCGTGAACTTCTTGATCATCGGGGACACCGGGGTAGCGGACCTGGAAATCCAGGGTCGCCGAATCATTGGACTCACCGTTTTCATTCAGATCGCGTTTGTAGGTGACGGTGGCCTGAACGTACGGTGGTCGCAGCGCAGGAAGCTGTAATCCTTCGCTGGCGCTGCGCACATCGAAGCGGCGCGCTAAACGAGGGTAAGTCGATTCAAAAAATTCTTCCATCTCTGAGGAAGGGATCCGCACTTCCCTGCGGTCCACGTACCAACGCCGGTGGGCCGCAGCAATGGGTTCCGTGCTGGGAGCCAACCAGATTTCATCAGGCTGGGCTAACTGAGCGTAGAAGCCATGATCCGCGATCGTGCCACTAGGAGAATCAGAATCAAGAGGCAGATGTTGATCATCAATATGCAGCACGCCGCCCAGTTTCAGCTGCTCCTCTTCCAATGAAGCCTGCATGTTGAAGGCTGCGGGTTCAACAATGCGAATGCGCTGTTCATTGCGCGTTGAGATCAGCGCGATGCCCAATTCCTGCGCTTCGCTAAGCAAAGGCCACAAGAGCTCAGAGGCATATTCATCCATGAACAGCCAGTCTTCATCAACCTTGAACTGTAGTTGAGTGTCGCTACGGGCCATGGAAGCAAAACGGGTGAACCAGTGGTGCTGTGCACGCAGCAAGTTCCAGCCGTAAGTCTTAAAACCAAGGGTGGTCCAGCGAAGCTGACCGCGAACCCAACGACCCTCGGTGTTGCGAACCATCGGACGCACACCTAGGCGGAAACGCTTATTGCGCGTCGGGTGAGGAATGGTGCCGGTTGGCATCCACTGCTGTTGCTGGGTGGCATTCTTCGAGTCAAACAGCATGAACTGCAGCCCCATGGGCACGACCGGATCGTTTTGTGAACCGAGTAATCCGTCGGCGGGGCCTGGCTCAGACTCTTCAAACCACGAGCCAATCTGGGTAGCCCAAGCAGCCGAGCTCTTCTCATCTGGAACGACCACCAGACGAGGCATTGAAGCGATCTTGTTGGAGACAATGGCCAACGCAGCGATATGTGGACAGATCCCTGGCTTATCGCAGGAACATTCGCACAGTTCGATCTTCCACTCATTATCGATCTGCTGCACCTGGATCATCGGAGAGAACTCTTCACCGGAGGTCTTGACAGTACCCTCGATCTGTCCAGAGGATTCATCAAATTCCACGTCAACCACGGAATTTTCTTCAGCAGCTATGTTCTTTCCATAAAAGAAAGGAACGTCGCCCAAAAAGGCCAACAAGTGACGGGCGTCTATGGTTGGTGGAACAGAGTTACTCATCCTCTCATCGTTTCACGTTCCGGCCCGTGGTGAAAGTTGAAGAGGGTCTGTGTGAATAATCCCCACCTATGACGTAGCGTTGTCGCATGTCCCATATTTGGCCTTTTCTGCCGGCCCGCGCGGTGAACATTACGTCACTGACCGAATTCGACCGATTGGCCGCCGAAGCCTTGGCTGACCATCGAGCTCGTAGTCACGGGTGGCGAGTTCATTCTGTGGATCTGCGCGAACGAGATACAGTCCTGCGTTCATTGGACCTATCCGATGCCATATTCATCGACTGTCAGTACTCTCAATCCGGTCGCCAATTAGTGCAAAGCACCGGAGGGTTATGCATGAGCTCCGGGGCTCAGCTGCCATTTGATACCAGCACCCGCGAGCTCTACACGCCCGAAGAACTCTATTCCGGGATCCGCGAACAGTCCTATGAACACGTGCCGGACGCCAAAATTTATGCCTATTCGCAACAACATGCCACGTCCAACGCCACGGACCCAGAAGGTGCCATGGCCACTACCTTGCATGACCACCACATCGGTCAGGCGATGGTCGCTGAGGTGTACGACGGCGTCTTCAAAGACTCGCCCCTGATCGGTGTTATGGGTGGACATGACATGGCCCGCGGATCAGAGCACTATGCGCAGACCGTAAAGCTAGGCCAACTCATTACTCAGGCCGGCTACGCAGTAGCTACAGGCGGGGGACCAGGAGCCATGGAAGCGGCAAACCTAGGAGCGTGGCTTGCCGACTACGCCCAAGAAGAAATGGAATCTGCTCTGCAACTGTTGGCTACCGCACCGGATGCCATTGCCCAACGCACGCAATGGGCCCGCACGGCGCTCGCCGTTCGCGACCGATTCCCGAGCAATCATGAGTCCTTAGGCGTTCCGACGTGGTTCTATGGGCATGAGCCACCAAATCTCTTCGCGACGAAAATCGCCAAGTTCTTCACCAACTCCATTCGGGAAGCAATTTTGCTGGAGCAGGCAAATGGTGGACTGATCGTATTGCCAGGAGCCGCGGGGACGGTACAGGAGATCTTCCAAGATGCCTGTGAAAACTACTATGCCACCGGGGCCCGCGTGGTTCCGATGGTTTTGCTCGGCCGAAAATACTGGACTGAGACTATGCCGGCGTGGCCATTACTCAAGGCGTTAGCCGCTGAGAGGGTCATGGAGCAAAAGATCGCGTTAGTGGATACCGCCCAAGAAGCGATGGAGTTTATTGGTTCGATGAGCACGCTTCGCCGGCGCACCCGCTGGTAAATGTTTAAAAACCAACTGCGCAACAGTGTCCGTAGCCTATTGCGCAGTTGGTTTTTCCGTGTGTGTTGTTGACCGTTAGCCCAATTTCACGTCGAAGATCAGTCCCAGGCAGTAGGTCACTGCTGCCGCGCCCCAGCCAATGGCCAGCTGTCGCAGGCCACGCTTGAGTGGCGACGCCCCGGAGAGTAGACCTACGACGGCACCGGTCAGCATCAAAGCGATGCCGACCAGGGCCACCGAGAGAATTACGGCAGGTAGGCCCGCCATGCCAAATATATAAGGCAGGATCGGGATAACCGCGCCCGAGGCGAAGAGCAAGAAGGAGGTAGCTGCCGCTCCGGTGGCTGAGCCGAGTTCTTCGTGCTCATTCTCTAGCTCTTCCGAGCGTTCTTCTGGGTTCAGCGAGAAGGTGGGATTGCAATCGCAGGTGAATAGTCCCATGCGTTCGGCAGCGCGGTGCTCGGCATCTTCATCGTTCATTCCGCGGGCCTTATAAATCAGCACCAACTCATTGGCATCCAGATTCAGATCCGGGGCCGCAGTCAGGGTGACTTGGGTGGGGCGGGATGCGGTGAGTAGCTCGCGCTGGGAACGTACCGAGACGAATTCGCCAGCGGCCATTGACAAGGCCCCGGCCAACAGGCCTGCGATGCCCGAAAAGAGGACGAAAGTGGCCGAAACGCCGGTGGCTCCGATACCCATGATCAGCGCTAGGTTGGAGACGAGTCCATCGTTGGCGCCAAAGACTGCTGCGCGGAAATTCCCGGAGAGTTGTGCGCGGCCGGCAGTTGCCAGAGCGCGCACGACTTCTTCATGGACCTGTTCGTCGGCTGCCATTTGTGCGGTCGCATCGTCATCATCGCGGTAGGGGGAGTTGCTCTCCGAGCGTTGGGCCATGGCCAGAACGAAGACCGACCCGAAGTTGCGTGCCAGGAAACGCAGAACGGTGCGGCGAAGGGATGGGCGCACGGTCTTGGCGTGTACGCCTAATTTTTGGCGCCAGTGTTCTTCGTGCCGGGCTTCGGCAGCGGCTAGTCCCAGCAGAATCTGTTTTTCTTGCCCAGTTTTCTTTTGGGCCAGGGTTTGATAGATGGCGCCTTCGGCGATTTCGTCGGCGAGGTATTTGCGCCACCGTTGGATCTGGGCGCGGGTAGGTTCGGTTGCTGACTGGTTCGGCATCACGAAAACAGCTCTCTTGGCAGGTCGAGTAACGCATCGAAACTCGGTGAACGGATCAGCTATTCATTTTAGTCAGAGGCGTCAGGCTTGGGAATTTGGCAAGGCTAAAAGCGACGCTTCGGCCCTCGGGGTGGCCGATAGATGCAATGCGCAGCACCAGCTGCGAGGTGGTTGGTTCAAAGGTGGGGCGAGAAGAGCTGCGCGTGATCAGCTGTTCTAATCGCGCAGGATCACAGACGTAGAGAACATGCCACCGGTCTTGGGCTTTGAACTGAACCTGTCCGGTTTGACGATCAATAATGGGCAGGACTGAAAATGCCATGTGAAGCGCTTTCGCTGAAGTTCTTGCCCGGACGCGATATTACGCTCGGACCGCTTCGTCATCCGAACCACCCATGAATCTGGGGTTGGTGCACGGCTAGTCGGAGCTTAACGCCGTGTCTCGTGAAGCAACACTTGTGATGCTACTCCAGCGCTGGGCGCACGGTGAAGTTTCAGCTTGAAATATTTCCTTGACCCTGATCGGCGGGCGCTGCGGACTGCTTGGCTATTTGGTTGAGTGCAGCGTACTGTGCAGCCCACTGGTCCTGTGAATATGGCGGCAGGTTAGGTGATTGCGCACGTAGTCCGGTGAAACCATCAAGCTGTTCACGCACGATATCTAGGTGGCCGGCATGACGGGAGGTCTCGGCGATCATGTGAATCATGAGTTGTTCCAAGGTGGTGTGTCGGCGCCGAACCCACCAAGGCACTTCTGCTGGTGCGTCTAGGGGCAGGGAGTCGATTCCTGCTTCGCAGTAATCGACGGCTTGGCGGTATAAGTCAATGATGTCGTTGGCGCTCAAATGTGCTGGTGGCAGGAAATCTGCTTGCGGGTCATCGATTTCTAGCAGCTCTTGGACATAAGGATTATCGACCTGCCGCCCGAGGCATGGTCCGAAATATCCGTACTCGGTGATGGCTAGGTGATGAACGACCCCAAGGATATGGGTTCCGGTCGGCGTGAGTGGTGTGCGGGCAGCTTGCTCACTGAGACCTTGAGCCTTGTAAAGCACCGCGTCGCGGGCGTCATTGAGGTATTCACGCAGGAGCTCTTTGCTGTTATCCATGTGCTGAGTCTAGTGAGGGAGGTGAACTGTGCACTAGCTTCTGGTGTGGTCTGCGACATATTTGACGCTTGTTTATGGGAGTCTGTTTACTATTGGTAAACCTGCCCATTCACTAAGGGGATGAGGCAGTCCGGCGCCGAAAGCGTCGCAGCAACTTAGTCGATGGAGCGAAAGCATGAAGACCCTGCCCGTGGAATCCAGCGGTGCCGCGATCAATATTGGTTCAAGACTGCGTGGGGTGCGCCAACGACAGCGGATGACCATTGACCAGGTTGCAGAACTTTCTGGATTGACCAAGGGTTTTCTTTCCCGGGTGGAGCGTGACCTTACTAGCCCATCGGTGTCGACACTTTTGAAGTTGTGCGAAGTGCTCGGCATTGACGTGGGCACGTTGTTTGAAGTTCCAGAAACGATGTTGGTCAGGTTGGACCAAGCACCACGGGTATCTCTGGGTGGTGACGGGATTACCGAGCAACTAGTGACACCACGTAGTGAAAAGCGGGTGCAGATGATTCGAGCTGAAATTGCACCGCGAGGCGTAGGGGAAGCGGACCTGTATTCGGTGGATTGTGAGCTGGAAGTCTTGCATGTGATTTCCGGGAAGTTCACCTTGGTCTTACCGGATCAGCGAGTTGAACTGAAAGCTGGGGACACCATGACATTCCCGGGGCGCGAGCCACACAGCTGGGAAAATGAGTCCGATGACGTGGCATTAGTGACATGGACCTTGGTCCTCTAAACGGGGAGCCTTACGCGTTCCACTGGGCTGGGGCGCGTATTCTAAGAAGGTGTGTTCCAAATGCGCACACTGTGCTGCGAGCGATAGGAGTGGTGTGAGGACTGGCCAAAATACTGGCACCGGTGACCAGCTACGTTCTATTAGCTGGTTGGCTTCGGTACTCATCGGTTTGCTCGTGGGAACCACGCTGACGTGGATTCGTACCCAGCGCAACTTCTTTTTTATTGGTGCTGTCATCATCGCCGTGGTGATTATCTTTATCGGAATGCGCACCATCAAACGGCGTGCTCGTTTCCCCCAGATGGCTCAGGCTCACGTGTCGTGGGCCTATGGCTTCTGGACATTGGTGCTGTTAGTGCTGTGCGGTCCGATTCAGCTGGTCTACGTGGCTGATGATCCCTCTGAGCTGATGATCAAATCCTTGATACTATCCGCGGGGTTCTGCCTGGGGATTCACGAACTGGATCGAAGCTTGGTCAATGCCACCAAGAAGTACGTCAGCGAAGAACCTACCCCTTAGCGGTTCTTTCCCGACTCGCAGACCTGCACACTATTACCGCGGCCTTTAAAGGCTGCGGTTTTGTTGTTTTTAGCGGACTTTCGCGTCATCCACTCCTTTTGAGTTTCAAAGTCTTGACGTGACCTCGCCAACAAAATAGCATAATAGGAAACTGAAGTTTCATATAAGGCAACTACGGTAGTTGCTGGAACAGTGCCAGGAGGACAGGAACATGAAAGAAGTTCGCATCGAAGAAAACGGCAAGCTTGGGCCGATCAACGCAGCAATGATCCCTCGCTACGCCGGAGCCGGAACCTACGCACGTCTGCCACGCCTGGATCAGGTTTCCAGTGCGGACATCAAGATCATCGGTGTCCCCTTTGATACCGGTGTTTCATACCGCCCAGGTGCACGATTTGGCTCCAATCACGTCCGTGAGTCCTCGCGCCTGATTCGCCCCTACAACCCAGCCACCGACACCTCGCCATTTGCGCAGAGCCAGGTAGTAGATGCCGGCGATCTTGCGGTGAACCCCTTCAATATCAACGAAGCCATCGAAACCATTGAGCATGAAGCATTAGAACTCACCACCGACGGGTCCTCGCTGGTCACCATCGGTGGCGACCACACCATCGCCCTGCCACTGTTGCGCGCTGCCTCCCAGCGTGCCGGTGCCCCGGTCGCGATGCTGCACTTCGACGCCCACCTGGATACCTGGGACACCTACTTCGGTGCCGAATACACCCACGGCACGCCCTTCCGTCGTGCAGTTGAAGAAGGCATCTTGGACACCGAAGCGATCTGCCACGTGGGTACCCGTGGCCCGCTGTACGGCAAGAAGGACCTGGAAGACGACAAGCGCTTCGGCTTCGGCATCGTAACCAGCTCGGATGTCTACTACCAGGGCGTACGCGAGATCGTGGACAAGTTGCGAGACCGCATCGGCAACCGCCCACTGTACATCTCGGTAGATATCGACGTGCTGGACCCGGCCCACGCGCCAGGCACCGGAACCCCGGAAGCCGGCGGCATCACCAGCCGCGAGCTGCTCGAAATCCTGCGTGGCCTGCGCGGCCTGAACATTGTTGGTGCAGACATTGTAGAAGTTGCTCCAGCCTACGACCACGCCGAATTGACCGGTGTGGCAGCAAGCCACGTCACCTATGACCTGATCAGCCTCATTAGCGACTTCCGCGCAAATCAGGGACTGAACAAGTAATGAGCACCCAGTCCCAACGCAACGGCGGCGACCTGGTCATCGAGACCCTCACCGCACTGGGAGCCAAAACCGTGTTCGGCATCCCCGGGCAGCACGCCTTGGGGCTATTCGACGCGCTCTCGCGTTCCAATCTAGAGTTCGTCTCTTCGCGAGTAGAGAACAACTCAGCCTTCGCCGCCGACGGGTATTCGCGGGCCACCGGTGAAGTCGGGGTGCTGTTCCTCTCCACCGGCCCCGGGGCGCTGACCTCATTGGCTGGGTTACAGGAAGCCTACGCCACCGGCGTACCTATGGTGGTTGTTGCCAGTCAGATTCCACTGGATGGACTGGGCGCACGACGCAAAGGAATGCTGCACCAGCTTGATGACCAGAAGGCCTCGGCGGCCAACGTCACCAAGTTCCAGCAAACCGTGCACCATGCCTCGGGCATTCCATCGGCCATTCAGGACGCTTGGGCTCGGGCCATCACCGTGCCAATGGGCCCAGTATGGGTAGAAGTTCCGCAGGATGTGTTGCTCGCCGAGGTGATGGTTCCTCCGGTACAGGACGCACTGGCTGAAGCCTACGAACACCCACCTCGTGAAGAACTGATCCGCGAAGCGATCAAGTGGCTCTCCGATGCACAACGCCCAGCGATTATCGCTGGTGGCGGCGTGCGTCGTGCCGGTGCACAGGCAGAATTGCTTGCTGTCGCCGAAACCCTGCAGGCGCCGGTACTCTCTAGCCCCGGTGGCAACGGAGCCTTCAAGTGGAACCATGAACTGTCTTTGCAGTCCTGGGTGGAAGATCGTCACGCCACGCAGGTCATGGAAGATGCCGATGTTCTGTTGGTGATCGGCTCGGCCCTGGGCGAAGTGACCAGCAACTATTTCACCCTCGAACCACGCGGCAAGATGATTCAGATCGACGCGGAACCACGCGTGTTAGAGTCCAACACCCCCGCACTAGGCATCCGCGCCGATGCCCGCGAGGCATTGAAGTTCTTGGATCGCGAGCTGAAGGAAGCGGGCTACCAATCGCAGGCTTCGTGGCACGGTCTGAGCCCACAACAGGTGGTCGCGCAAACCCTGGAGAAAATTCAGGCACGCCTTGATGCTCAGGACTTGGATAAAGAGCGAAAGTTCATGGCCGACATCCGAGCTGCGGTTCCAGCTTCGATGCAGACCTTCTGGGATATGACCATCGCGGCCTACTGGGGTTGGAGCTGCTGGGACGCCAAGGACGGGCAGTTCCACTCGGCACAGGGCGCCGGTGGTCTAGGTTTCGGTTTCCCCTCTGCTATTGGTGGGGCGATCGGTACCGGAGAACGTGTTCTGGCGGTCAGTGGCGACGGCTCCTCGATGTATTCCATCGCGGAACTGGCTACCGCAAAACAGCACCAAGCTCCGGTGACTTGGCTGATTGTTGACGATGGTGGTTATGGGATCCTGCGCGAATATATGGAAGGCGCTTTCGGTAAGGCAACGGCCACCGAGCTAGCTCGACCAGATTTCGTCGCACTGGCCCAGTCCTTCGGGGTTCCGGCCCGCGAAGTAGCTGTCGATCAGATCGGGGAAGCGCTGAAGGAAGCATTGGCTGAGCAAGGACCGAACGTCATTGTGGTCAAGACCCTGCTCAAAATGTTCGCCCCGACGCACCTGTAAAAGGTACACCAGCTACCGACGCAGTAAAGTGGCCTCGGATGGTTAACAATTGTTAGCCTCCGGGGCCACAGCCTTATCTAGAATCGTCAGGCTCTAGTGCGTGAAGTGATACACCACGCCAAAGAGCACTGCGGAAACGCCCATGCTGATACCGATGAGCAGTGGCTCCCAGTCCGAGGACTGAGTTGCCAACATCACTGCGAAGGCACCGAAGAGAACTATCGCTCCGAGACCTCCCAGGATCACTCCTCCGCCTCCATGGTGCCGCACGGCGGAGTGTGCGGTCCGGTGGAATAGTGGTTCCATGCCGCCATGATACGTCCGTTCGGCACAAAAACCGAGGGGTCGGGCCAGAACCTAGAAAATCTCAGCCTACTTAGGCCCTGCCGCCGGTGCGTTTCTCATGGATTTGTTGGGCAGCATTCAACAGTGAGGGGTAATCAGCGCCCGGTCCTTGGGCAATAAATCCGGGGCATTCATGATCAGCCAAACCCTGCTGACCGTAGGATAATCCGCGGAAAGTTCCGTGGGCCATGCGCACGAGGTGCGCCCCGGCAGCTACGTCCCACACCTTAGTATCAAAACCAATGGTGGCATCACACCAACCCGCAGCCACATGCGCAAGAGCCAAGGCAGCACTGACCTTTCTGCGCACCGTAGCGAAGTCTTGAATCCACTGGCCAAAGAGTTGCAAGGCGAGATCCCCGTCGTCGCTCAGGGACTCGGCACCAGGGTAGTCAGTCATCAAATTAGCTTGGGCCTGTTCGGGACGCTTGGCCGGTACTAGGGGAACATCATTGAGTAGTGCAGTGTCGAGATTCGCGGTGAATTCGTCTGACGAGATGGGGTCGATAATCGCCGCTGCGACTAGTTGACCGTCAATCGCTGCGGCAATGGAAATGCAAAAGAACGCGATGCCGTGGACGAAGTTACTGGTCCCGTCAATGGGATCAACGATCCATTGCACGGATCCCGGAGTGCTAAGACCTGAGGGCGTCGAGATCTGTTCTTCCCCGAGCACCCAAGAACCTGGCACCGCGGCGAGCAAGGAGTCGGTAATGATCTGCTGGCTACGCCGATCAATATCTGTCACTAAATCATGGGCATTAGCCTTGTGCTCGACATTTACCGAAGTGCGGAAGGTAGCTTGTAATAGCTGTGCTGCACTTCGTGCCGCGTCGACAGCGGCCAAGCGTAGTTCTTCGGCGTAGGGACTTGCGCAAATTACTGGTTGCTCGCTCACCCTGTCAGCTTATCGCGCATGGCGTGATCATCACGCGTTGGACGGTGAGCAGTGAAACACCGCGTGGAACGTACTGGCCTTTAGCGCCCGGTGCGTACGGCTAACTTGTCACCAAGGTGAATCAGGATAAGCTTCTGCACATGAGTAGCATGCAACCGATCACGCCCAAAGCTTCACTGACCGAGCAGGTCACTACGATGATTCGGGCTGCCATCGTTGCAGGGGAGATGGAACCGGGGCAACATTATTCGGCCATCGGCATCTCCGAAAAACTTGGTGTCTCGCGTACCCCCGTGCGTGAGGCATTGCAACTACTCGAAAAAGAAGGCATCGTGACGGTTGCCAAAAATCGTGGTGTCAGGGTCAACCAGATTCCATTGGAAGACATCGTGGAGGTCTTTCAATTGCGGTTGGCCATTGAGCCACCTGCAGCTGCCCGCGGGGTCATCAATGCCAGCGACAGTGACCGTACCCGGCTAAGCGAATTACACGCAAAGATGCTGAAAATCGGGCGCAGTGGTGATGGTCGTGCAACCTTAGAAGCAGACAAGGAATTTCACCTTTATCTACTGGGGTTGGCTAGCAATAAAAAACTTGACGGCGTGGCGGGGCAGCTGCGCAATCTAGTGCTTGCTCATGGGCAAACTACGGTGCCCTATGCCCGTAGTTCTCAAGAGCTCGCTGGTGATCGCGAAGAGATCATGGCTGCCATCCTAGCCAAGGATTCTGCGGCAGCAGCGACTGCCGTGCGCGAGCATATCTTGCGTACCGCCCAGATGCTGATCCGCTCCATCTGTTCTAGGACCGAGGGGCTTGAGCCTCAGCCATTCTTGGATCGCCTAGAAGACTTGATTTCCTAGGGGATAGTTTTTACATCCTTGTCAAAGGTGAGCTGTGCAACATAGAGTAGCATGCAACATGTAACAAAGATTGTGGTCCAGCAACATGAGGTGAAAAATGGGTCAACCGTTAGAGGGCATCAAAGTCATCGATCTCTCCCGCATTCTCGCCGGACCGCTGTGCACCATGACCCTGGCAGACTTCGGCGCTCAAGTGCTCAAAGTGGAAAGTCATAGTGGAGATGAAACCCGTGGGTGGATGCCGCCGGTGACAGCCCAAGGCGTGAGCACCTACTACTGGTCGGTGAACCGCAATAAAGAAGCGGTCATCGCAGACTTCGCCAACGCACAACATCGGGAACGACTGCGCGAACTGATTCAAGATGCTGATGTCCTAGTGGAAAACTTTCGCCCCGGTGTCTTGGCCAAATCTGGTCTGGACTACGCCAGCCTAGAAAAACTGAACCCCAGGCTCATATATTGTTCAATCTCAGGATTTGGCGAGCATCAGGGCGCAAATTTCCCAGGCTTTGACCTGCTCGTCCAAGCCGTCGGAGGGCTAATGAGCATTACCGGTGAACCCGAGGGAACTCCCAACAAAGTAGGGGTGGCACTCGTTGACGTACTGGCGGCACAAAACGCCGTAGCTGGAATACTGCTGGCCCTTCGAGAACGAGAAAACAGTTCACAAGGTCAACGAGTCAGCATCAACCTGCTCTCGTCAGTGCTTGCTGGCATGACCAACCAAACCAGCAGCACCCTAGCCACAGGAAAATCGCCAGCCCGTCTGGGCAATGCCCACCCAAGCATCGCACCCTACGAAACATTCAAAACCAGTGACGGCGTCGTTGCCATCGCAGTAGGAAACGACCGCCAGTTTGTGGCCTTGTGTCAACAGCTGGGCCAACCTGCGCTCGCCGAAGATCCTCGATTCTCGACCAACACCGAACGAGTGGCACACCGTACAGAACTGAAAACCTTGATCGAGGCGGTAACTGCGACGCGCGATGCAGCTAGTTGGGCTGAACGGTTAATGAAGGCCGCCGTGCCCGCAGGAAAGGTCAATTCCATTGCAGAAGCCATAAGTTTCGCTCAGGAATTAGGCCTTGACCCGGTGGCGATCATCGAAGATCCCACTACCGGGCTAAGAACGACACATATTGCTAGCCCCATCGGGTTATCTCGCACCGGTGCCCAATACCGCAGCGCGCCACCAGCCCACGGGCAGCACCAAAACCTTTTCGAAGATACGGCCCATGCCTAGATCGCCCCAGTGCGAGCCCCCGAACGATAAAACAACCTCCAAGGAGCAAAAATGAACAACGCCGACCACGTCCTTGACCCGGGCGATCTCATCAACTTTGATTCGCTGCTGAGCACGGAAGAACTGGCCCTGCGTCAGACCGTACGTAGCTTCGTCAAAGAACAAATCAAACCAAACATTGCCCAGTGGTACAACGATGCCCATTTCCCGGCGGAGATCGTTCCGCAGATGGCGAAGCTGGGATTACTGGGCATGCATCTGCACGGTTACGGCTGTGCTGGCCGCTCAGCCGTTGAATATGGAATCGCCGGTGCCGAGTTGGAAGCGGGCGACTCGGGGCTGCGTACATTTGTTTCGGTTCAGGGGTCGCTGGCGATGAGCGCCATTTACAAACATGGTTCGGCCGAGCAAAAACAAGAATGGTTGCCAAAGATGGCTGCCGGTGAAGCTATTGGCTGTTTTGGCCTGACCGAACCGACCGCTGGCTCTGACCCCTCGAATATGCAGACCTTTGCTCGACGTGACGGTGATGACTGGGTGATCAACGGAGCCAAGCGATGGATCGGTCTAGCAAATATTGCGGACGTCGCGGTGATCTGGGCGCAGAGCGAAAAGGGGATCCGCGGCTTTGTGGTTCCGACCGACACCCCGGGCTTCACCGCAACCCCTATAGAGCAAAAGCTTTCGATGCGCGCATCAATTCAATGCGATATCGATCTGAATAATGTCCGCTTGCCCGGCTCAGCAGTGCTACCTGAGGTCATCGGACTGAAGGGACCTTTCTCCTGTTTGAACGAAGCGCGTTACGGGATTCTTTGGGGATCAATGGGGGCTGCGCGTGATGCCTTTGAAGATGCCTTGGCGTACTCGCAGCAACGCTTGCAGTTTGATAAGCCGTTGGCTGGATACCAAATGACGCAGCAGAAGCTGGTCGACATGGCTTTGGAAATTAACAAGGGCTTCCTACTCGCTGTGCATATCGGACGGATGAAAGACGCAGGAAATCTAGATCTGCATATGATCTCCGTGGGCAAACTGAACAACTGCCGCGAAGCAATCAAGATCTGCCGTGAGGCCCGCACCATCCTTGGTGGCAACGGCATCACCTTGGATTACTCGCCACTTCGACACGCCAACAATCTTGAATCGGTGCGCACCTATGAGGGGACCGATGAAGTGCACTCGTTGATTCTGGGTAATAAGCTCACCGGCATACCAGCGTTCCGCTAGGCCAACTTCCACCGCGACCACTCATCCTGGTAGGGCAATGCTTTCGAGTTGGAACCCATAGTTTTAATGTTGATGGCCGTGGTGCAATAAACACGGAACTTGCTGCACAAAGATGTAAATTCGAAGTCACCACCTACGTGCATGACAAAGGGGAGAGTAATCAATGACGATTGAACGTATTCTGGTCATCGGTGCCGGCACCATGGGCAGGCAAATTGCTATGAGCTGCGCATTGAGTGGTTATCACACCGTGCTTCAAGACATCTCTGAGCAAGCTCTAGTGGACGCCCGAACGGAACTTGAATCGTGGGTATCTTCCCGAATTTCCAAGGGCAAGCTGGAAAAGAGCGAGGCGGAAGCTGCCTTGGCCCGGTTGAGTCAAAGCACCAACCTTGTACAGAGCGCAGGTACGGCGGACTTAGTAATCGAAGCCGCCGTGGAACGCCTGGACATCAAGGAACAAATCTTTGTGACGCTCGGGGAGCACACCCCAGCTCATGCAATTCTTGCAACCAATTCTTCAACGCTGCCCTCTTCGCGAGTCGCTCAGGCCAGCGGCCGACCAGAGCAGGTGTGCAACATGCACTTCTTCAACCCAGCCTTGGTGATGAAGTGCGTTGAAGTGGTCCGCAACGAGCAAACGAGCGACACAACCGTCGAGGCAGTCACCGAAGTTGCGACGGCATTGGGCAAGCAACCGGTGCTGGTCAACAAGGAGATCCCAGGGTTCATCGCAAATCGCATGATGGGTGCTATAAACGCTGAAGCGTTGAACCTCGCGGAGCGGGGGATCGCCAGCATCAAAGACATCGATACCACTGCGAAGACCGCGCTAGGACATCCGATGGGTCCTTTTGAACTCATGGATATGGTGGGTTTGGATGTCATTGATTTCATTGCTCAGGCCACATACGCCGAAACAGGCGATGAGGCAGACAAACCCCATCCGCTCATTTCCCAGAAAGTTCAAGCCGGATTATTGGGTCGTAAGAGTGGCGAAGGTTTCTACCCTTATTCCTAGTTGAATGACAATTCACGAATGAATGGTGCCATGAATTACGCTCATTGAGCGATCGTCCTTTTCCTAGCCCGGCAGGTGGCATGAAAGACTGTGAACATGAGTCACATTTCGACTGATCAGCGAACTCGTCACGTAGCTTCACGCATGGAAGACAAATTCCATGGCTGGCGTGCCAATCGGGCGCAGGCAAAGGGCCATGTGGCGGTGATTCTTCCTTACACGGGCTATGGTTCAACGGGTCCTGAAGGTGGATGGATCCGTGTTCTTGCGCGTGTGGTTTTGGCCGGTCCGGGTGCCTTCGAATTTGGGCAGCAACAGGCTCAAGTGATCGCTGACGGGATCCGTGGATTCCGCAATTTCATCTCTCCGATTCTTCCCTTTGCGAAGGTCAGTATCGATGTAGGTGAGCAACGCTTTGTAGTCCAAGCGGACCGTGGCGGCGTTGTTGACGTCAAACTCGCAGTTGACCTGCCTGCTGGCTGGCAGGAAGTCCACCTTCATGCCCATGGTGGTGATCAGGCGACCGCACGAATTATGGTCATTGATCAGTCCCAGAAATTCGGTGTCATCAGCGACGTGGACGACACTGTAGTTGTGACCGCGCTGCCCCGACCCTTGCTAGCGGCATGGAACTCGTTCGTATTATCCGAGCACGCACGAGTAGCTACTCCGGGTATGGCAGTGATGCTCCAGAAGGTTCGACAGGACCACCCCCGGGGACCGATGATCTACCTGTCCACGGGTGCTTGGAATGTTACTCAAACCCTGCAACGATTCATGTCCCGTAATCTCTATCCCGAGGGGCCACTGTTGCTCACCGACTGGGGCCCCACCGAACGTTCTTGGTTCCGTAGCGGTATGCAGCACAAAGTAGACCAGCTACGCAGACTAGCTCAAGAATTTCCGCAAATCTCCTGGATTCTGGTGGGAGACGATGGCCAGCATGATCCTGCGATTTATGCCGAATTTGCCCGCCGTTATCCGGAGTTAGTCAGAGCGATCGTGATCCGTCAGCTAACACCATCGGAGGCTGTGCTCGCAGGTGGTCGTTCCAATGAGTTGCGCCGCACCACGCCAGGGGTTCACTGGATCTACGAGCCTGACGGTGCAAGAATCCTTGATCAATTGGTAAAGCTTGGACTCGTTAATGACGACGCCAAGTACATGTAGAAAGCAGTTTGAATAGTGGCTGAGTCGGTGCTTCGTGTGCAAGTCCCCATGCGGTGGGGAGATATGGATGCCTACGGGCATGTTAATAACGTCAATCTGATCAGGTTGATGGAAGAAGCGCGTATTGCAGGCTTTGGTGTCCCCGGAGGTACCGGCGCCCCAGGGATGGAACCGAAAGCGGAAATCTTTTCGGCAGTTCCTGCCGGGATCCAGATCTTGGTAGTGGAACACCGGGTACGTTATTCCAAACCTTTGGAGTACCGGAACGTCCCGGTCAACGTTGATCTATGGGTTGCGAACATCAAGCCGGCAAGCTTTGAGATCTGTTACGAATTTCGTGATCCAGTACAGGACTACCTATGCGTCAAAGCCGCAACCACGCTGGCCTACTTTGATCCGCGTACTTCACGAGTTCAACGACTGAGCGCTGAAGAACGCCAGGGGCTGAGTGCCTTCGAAGGCGCCTCAACTTTTCCGAAATAAACTCTTACGCTGCCGTCAATTAGGATTGAGTTATCTTTTCTTATTCAGACAGGGAGTGATGACATGACTCAGCCAGCTGGCGGTCGCATACAAAACGAATCGCGGACTTCGCGGCCTCAAGTGGTCTTGCAGGTGCTCAAGCGTGAACAGATCGCACCACATTTGATACGACTAACTCTCGGGGGTCCTGGATTCGCAAACTTTGTCGACAAAGAGGTGACGGATCGCTACGTCAAATTCTTGTTTGCCAAGCCAGAGCTGGACTTACCGTTGCCATACGACATGGATGAATTACGCACCAGGTTGGCACCAGAAGACATGCCTGTCCGTCGTACCTATACCGTGCGTAGCAGTGATCATGAGGCCAGAACCATCGAAGTGGATTTTGTGGTTCACGGCGACGAGGGGTTGGCAGGAAAATGGGCCCGCGACACGCAGATCGGCTCTTCGATCTGCTTTGCCGGACCAGCTGGTCAGTTTTTGCCACGCGAGGAATTTGATTTCCACTTCTTTGCCGGTGATGAAACGGCGATTCCTGCCATTAGCCGGGCAATTGAAACCATGGCTGATGACATGAAAGGCGTAGTCATCATCGAGGTTGCTGACGCTGCCGATGAACTGGAATTAGTGCATCCGGAAGGCGTTGAAGTTCGCTGGGTGCATCGCAACGCTCCCTTCACGCCATCGAATACTGTCTTGGAGAACGCAGTTCGTGAGTATCCGTGGCCCGGTGGTCGTGTGCAGGTATTTGCTCACGGCGAGCGAGAAGTCATGAAGAAATTGCGTCACTTCTTTTACGACGAACACGGGGTTGATCGCCGGGACATGTCATTGTCCGCATACTGGGCCTACGGTCGCGAGGAAGACGCGTTCCAAGCCGAGAAGCGTACCGACGTGGGCAAGATTTTCGCCGACTAGTAATGCAGACGAAGCTTTGGATCCCTAGTCATGTGGCCTCTACGGAGACGCTGAGAAAGTAGCAACGCCTAAGTTAGACTCACCTAAGAAAAATATTAAGATATTAGGTGACTAGGTATTGACGTTATTAGGGTAAATTGGGTTATGCTTAGTACAGAGCTTCTCCCGTGTGTGGTCGGGAGAAGCGACAAACTTGACCGAGTCCTCTCGGCTAGTTCGCTAAGGATTGAGGTTGCTCGCCTCAACCTGGCTGTCGGCTTGGCCGGCTTGAAATAGGGGAATGGATCCGGTGGCCTGCTCAGCTATCCGGATCGCGAAAAGGAATCTACCAGGATTGCACAGCCTGGTAGATTCCTTTTTCGTTAAACCTGCCCTCGAGCGTCGTAGTCCCATAGAAGAAGTGTTGCTAGATAGCGTGCTGGGGTGGGCAGTCGATCGATGTCCTGTTGGCGTACGTCAGCGTTTATTATTGCACGGCGTATCACCAAGTCGGATGTTAGAAAGACGTCCGGCATCCGTAGCCCACGCAAGGCCATGTAATCTTTGGTCCACGGTCCTACGCCGCGCAATGCCAATAGCTGGGCGAGAAACTGTTGGTCCTGGCCGGCCAGCTGTCTGCCGAAGTTTTGATACCAACTGGCAACTGTATGTAAAGTCGTTGCCCGCGCTAGAGGGCATCGGATAATTGCTTGAAGTTGCAACGGGTCCAGCGACGCGGTGACTTGCGCGGTGGGGAACGTTCGAAGTCCGCAAGGGTGTAGTTCGCCCAATTTTTCCACGTATCGGCCGGCAAGCGTGCGAGCTGCTGCGAGGGAAACTTGTTGCCCGATGATGGTCGTTGCTAACGCCTCAAATATCGTGGGGTAGCTGATCAATCTCAAGTTGTTCGAGGCTCGCGCCAACCGCGCAAGCGTAGGTTGTTCGTGAACGGACGCGTAGGCGCACGACGTATCTTGGGACAGGCCAAGCCAGCGATCGATGGTAGTGCGCAGCTTGGGAACGAGGTCGTTCGGTGCATCATGCTCGATAGATACTCCGGTTGTTTGCAGAGTAAGGCGCACTTCTACCAAGTGATCATCCAAGCGCAGGACCCGGTGTACTTGCGCTGTGGATTCATCAATCCGTTCCTGCGACGGCAAGGAATGAAGCTTCAGCACCCTGAGGGTGTGCTCCACATCCAATGTGCCTGTAGATGCCAGATGAAGTGTCATGACTATGCGGACCAGATGCCTGAAGTATTCCGCCGGTGAGAACCGACCAGGTGCGTATCAACCATTCCAATTGCTTCCATGAGTGCGAACATCGTTGTTGGGCCAACAAATCTGAAGCCACGCTTTTTCAGAGCCTTTGCCAATTCTTTTGACTCAGGACTTTGCGTGGGGATCTGATCAAAGGACCGTGGTCTCGGAGTTACTTCGGGTTTATGAGACCAAACAAAGTCTGCCAGCCCTCCCTCTTCACGCATCATCAAAGTTGCCTCTGCGTTGGCGATCGTTGCGCGGATCTTGAGCTTGTTGCGGACGATTCCCGTGTTTTCCATGAGGCTGTTGAAATCATCTTCGGTGAACAATGCGACTTTTTCCGGGTCGAAGTTCTCGAAGGCTTCCCGGAAGGCTTCTCTCTTGGAGAGAATGATGGCCCAAGATAGGCCGGACTGAAAGCATTCGAGGCTTAGTCGTTCGAAGATCCCAGACTCGGAGACGACAGGCATGCCCCATTCGGTGTCGTAGTAGTTGCGCAGCATGTCGTTGGACGCCGCCCAATGCGGGCGGGCAAGGCCATCTTCGCCGATAACAAGGTCTTCAGTCATGAACCAATCTTTGCATTGCGTGAGGTCAAAGGCGTGTAGTGAAGAAATGCTTCACGTTTTAGTTACTCTCGGAAACCTGATGAAGTCTACGCGATCACCGCTGGGCGGCTGTGTTGATCACCGTCGTTCTCAGGGCCTTTTGAGCTTGTTGAGCAAAAACTCGAATAGGACCTCGGCGAATGTGACGTGATGTTCAGTGCGCGGGTTCAATAACTGTCCGAACTCATCTATCATCGTTATATGGCGATTATAGAGTCAGTGAGCGATGCAATAGTGAGTCGTGATGAAAAGACGGCTGAGGCCGCACTATTTCATGCCCTCGCGGATCCAACCAGGTTGCTGATTCTCGAGCACTTGAAGACTGGCGAGCATAAGGTTCGGGAACTGACTGATCACCTTGGACTTGCGCAAAGCACCGTGAGTGCACACTTGGCCTGCCTGCGTGATACGGATCTGGTTAAGGTCAGAACTCAGGGGAGGGCGAGTATCTACTCGCTTGGTGATCCAACGCAGTTAGATCAGTTATTGCTCGTGGCACGGCAACTGATCCCCAAGCAGACTGCGCATCATTGGCAAGAAGCGCACGTGGGCAACGAGAAACTGGGGCAGTCATGAGCCATGATCATTCGCACGGGCATACTCACGATCACTCGGAGGCAAATCGCACTCGTTTGGCATGGGCCTTTGGCATCACCGCCTCCATTCTTGTGGCAGAGGTCATCGGTGCAATCGTTACTGGTTCGTTGGCACTGCTGGTTGATGCGGCACACATGCTTACTGACACCTTGGGGCTGCTACTTGCGCTCACCGCGGCCAATCTAATTGCCCGAAAACCTACTACGAAACGAACCTGGGGTTTTCGTCGCGCTGAGGTTCTCTCTGCAACGGTGCAGTCCGCACTCTTGTTGGCTGTGGGCATCTACGCGGCCATCGATGCGGTACGCAGATTATTTGCACCAGAAGAGATCCAGTCCTCGGGACTGTTGGTCTTTGGTGTGATCGGATTACTCGGAAATGTCCTGTCTATGTGGATCATTTCCTCCGGACGCAATAACAATCTGAACATGCGTGCAGCTTTTCTTGAAGTAGTGAATGACGCGCTAGGTTCTGTCGCGGTAATTGTGGCGGCCATTGTTATCGCTAGTACCGGATGGATGCAGGCCGACTCCGTTGCTGCATTAATCATCAGTGCATTGATCGTTCCTCGTGCCCTGAAGCTGTTGAGCGAAACGACTCATATCTTGCTGGAATCTACTCCCCGAGGTTTGGACCTGATTGCGGTGCGCGAACATCTGGAGAATCAGCCAGGGGTGATCGCAGTTCATGATCTACATGCCAGTCAGATCGCTTCAAATCTTCCGGTGCTCACCGCGCACGTAGTCGTCGAAGAGTCAGCTTTTTCCTCAGGGGTGGCAGGGGAGCTGCTCAAGGACTTGCAAAAGTGCGTAGCGGATCACTTCGCAGTCAGTATCGAACATTCGACTTTTCAGATTGAACCGCCAGCGCATCAAAGTACTGAACATCAGCACGGGTGCGAGGATCAGGGCCACTAGATTACGCCTCAGTGGGCTGTGGATTAGTTTTGTCTTAGCTGAGTCATACCTGAGTATGATGCTACGGTGGACTAATTCACTCCTGCTGACTGATGCCCCTCTGGCTAGATGTTTTATATTCTTTTGATATGACTTCTGAAACCCTGCCAAAAAATGAATATGCGGTCGCTGCACGCGGCCTCACAAAGACTTATGGACACGATTCCACTCGCGTTGAAGCACTTCGAAGTGTTGATGTCGCCTTCCAACGATCGAAGTTCACTGCCATCATGGGCCCTTCCGGCTCCGGCAAGTCCACATTGATGCATTGTCTAGCCGGCCTGGATTCCGCGGACAGTGGTGAGATCATCATCGGCGGCAAGAACCTGCTTTCACTCAACGACGATCAGCTCACAGAGATGCGCCGTGAACAGATCGGATTCGTTTTCCAATCCTTCAACCTCGTTCCGACCATCACTGCGCAAGAGAACATCTTACTTCCACTGTCTTTGGCGGGAAAGAAGCACGACAAGGCCTGGTTCAACACGGTCATCGATGCCTTGGGCTTGCGCGAGCGACTGACACACAAACCACACGAACTTTCTGGTGGCCAACAGCAGCGCGTGGCCGTGGCTCGTGCTCTGCTCACTCGACCCGAGGTGGTCTTCGGTGACGAGCCGACCGGCAATTTGGATTCGCGCACGGGTGCCGAGGTTCTCTCGTTGATGCGCTCGTCCACTCGCGAAATGGGCCAGACCATCATCATGGTGACCCACGATCCTGTCGCCGCATCTTATGCCGACACGGTGCTGCTTATGAAAGACGGATCGCTCGTCGGAACCATCGAGGGGCCTACCGTGGCTACCGTGTCCGAGGCACTTGCCTCATTGGCGGAGTAAATAATGCTGCATGTAGCTCTTTCAAATATTAAAACGTACGCCAGACGTTATATTGCTGTGGTGTTGGCGGTTGCCATTGGTACCGCATTCCTCGCTGCAACACTGGCGGTCAACTCATCAACGCAAGCAACCCTAAAAAACTCCCTGGGCGAGGCATATAGAGATGCCGATCTGGTGGCGTACGCCGACGCAGACCTGGATCCCGACGCCGAGGAAATGTCCACACTTTCCCCGGATACGGTCGCTGACATCCGTGCCCTGAGTGGTGTCTCAAAGGCCTACGGTTTAGGTTATGTCTACGGTCAGATGCACACGGCAGACAACGGTTATACAGTTCAGATCCAGTCTGTTGACCCTAAACAGGGTCTGGGTGGGCTGGAACTGGTGGAAGGCCGTGCTCCGCTGTCCGATAACGAGATGATGATCGATGAAGCTCACGCTGAAACGATGGGTGTCTCGGTGGGCGATGTAGTTGCTTTGGACGATGAACAAGGCAAAGCACAGAACGTAAAGATTGTTGGTCTTCAACGATCTTCAGCTAACCCACGCACTTCGGCCTATGCGTTAGCCGGAATGAGTGAAAAAGCGTGGAGTCACATTGCTGGTGAGCAGGCTTCGTTCGACAGTATCGTGATCAACGGTGATGCTTCCCTGGATGCTGTCACAGATGAACTTCTTGATTACTTCGCTACGAAGAAGATGAAGGACATCGCGGTCGTTACCGCGGATCAAAAGGTGATTGACGATGTAGCTCAGATGACTGGTGGTTCCGATCAGCTGACCATGATTCTACTGATCTTCGCCCTGATTGCCTTGGTGGTTACCGGCCTGGTTGTTGTTAATACGTTCTCGGTAGTCATTGCCCAGCGCACCCGCGAATTGGCTCTGCTCCGAATTCTTGGTGCCAAGCGCAAGCAGATCCGCAGTTCGGTGCTCCTAGAAGCCTTGGTCATCGGCGTGCTGGCCTCGGTTGTTGGTGTTGTGCTTGCGGTTGCCTTGCTTGCAGGCCTGATCGCTATCCTGCATGCAACGGTTCCGGCAATGTCATACGCCGCCCTAGCAGTGACCCCATTTGGTCTAATTGTGCCAATTATCGTGGGCATCCTCATGACGGTGATCGCCGCGAGTTTGCCAGCTCGTAGAGCCATGAAGCTGGCTCCGCTAGCGGCGCTTCGCCCATTTGACGCGGCAAGCATGAAGAACCGTGCAGGCATCGTGCGCATCATCTTTGGTGCCTTGCTGACCGCTCTCGGTGCGGCGCTGTTGATTTATGGTGCGCTCAAGGGTGATCTGCTTATCGCATTCCTTGGTGGGCTGCTCTCCTTCCCTGGAATCCTGATGCTGGCATCCTTGTTCGTACCACGTAGCGTGGCCGGTATCGGCAAGCTTGTTGCGGGTAACTCGACCGCACGTCGTCTTGCTGCACTGAATGCGGTGCGTAACCCTGGTCGCACCACGTCGACTGCTACAGCCCTGCTCATTGGTGTAACGCTAGTGACCATGATTATGGTTGGTGGGCAGACCGCCAAAGCCAGCATGAATAATGCCATTGCCGGTGAGTACCCAGTGGATATGAACGTATCCTTCTACGAGGGCAACGTGAACGATGCCAAGGCCAAAGAACTTGCTCAGAAAATCAACGCGGTCGAAGGGGTCACTGCTACCTCAACGTTCGTTGTGACTGACGTACCGGTTGATCTAGGCGAAGAGGAGCCGATCAACATTGGCTTGCTCTCGGTGGATCCTGAATCATTCTCCAAGACGGTTCTCGATCAGAAGATCGTTCCACAGCCAGGGGAGCTCGTATTCTCCCAGTGGGACTACGAAAAGCCAACCATTAAGATTGGCGACAAGACGCTGAAGGTCAAAAATTCAGGAGCTCTTCTTGCTGGTAACCCAATTGCCGAAGAGACTTTCAAGTCGTTGGGTATCAAGAGCGATAACGAGTACCCCGGGATCACCATCAAGGTAGATGACGGAATTTCCGGTTCGAAGATCAACGAGTTGGTCACCGAAATTTCAGATATCACCGGCGTTGATTCTTCAATGATTGACGGTGGCGTAGTCATGAAGTCGATGTTCTCTCAGATCATCGACGTACTGCTGACCATTGTTTCTGCGCTACTGGCTGTTGCCGTCCTGATTGCCTTGATTGGTGTGGCGAATACGCTGAGCCTATCGGTGCTGGAAAGAACCCGTGAGAACTCCCTACTTCGTGCCCTGGGACTAAAGAAGAAGCAACTTCGAAGCATGCTTGCGACCGAAGCCGTGCTAATCGGCGGTGTCGCTGCCTTGCTCGGAATGATCCTGGGTGTGGCCTACGGCTTGCTCGGTGCGCGCGCTGCTCTATCTGCGATGGGACCGATGACCTACTCCATTCCATGGTGGCAGCTTGTTGCGGTCCTTGCGATCAGCATCATCGCGGCGTTGCTTGCCTCCATCACTCCTGGCCGACGAGCTTCCAAGCTGTCGCCGGTTGAAGGCCTGGCGACCGAGTAGGAACCAAGGATAGAAGGGTGGGACTTGGAGCAGCATCATGAGCTGCCTACGGGTCCCACCCTTTCCCATGTCAGAAGCACTGACTTTTTGCCGTCTGGTAGATTGACGTCGTGAATATTGAACTTACTCGCTTCAGAGTGTGGACCGGGAAAAGCTCCGTAGTTAACCAGCGGATGAACCTGCTCAATGACAATTTACCGGCCGTATTGAAAACGTTGGACGATGAAAAGATGTACATCGAGACCATATTCAGCCAGAGGCTGGACGGAGTCGATTACCTTTACTGGTACAGCATGCAGGGCGAAGGTGGGATCGAGGTTCAAAACTCAGAACACCCGATTGATCAAGAGCACCTAAAATTCTGGAGAGAATGCATCGACCCAGATTTCACGCCACAACAGTTGCTACCTCGGGTGAGCATGATTCCTGATCGAATCCGTTCATGCATGAGTTAGAGTCGATGACTTAACGTTTAATGGCCGGTTCACGTGAACCGGCCGTTAAAGTCTCTGATCGGCGCTAGCCGCGTAGGGTGATTGTTGTTGCCATTGCTGGTGAACGGCCCGTAGTCACAAAGCCCGAGATATTCGATCCCGGGTGTTTGATGATGTCCGTAATCGAGCCCAGATGCCGACTCAAGTCGATCTTGTCCTCTGGCGCTGCAAGTACCAGATGGAATCCGAACTCCTGAAGAGCGCGTATGCCTGCAGCCGCATATTCAGAGTTAGCCTGAATAAAGGCCTCATCGATCATCACGGTTCCGAAAGAAGTGAATCCGGCCGAGGCAAAGCCGAGTTGGTAGGCCAATGCTGCACCCATGATGAAGGACGTAAAGCGCTGCCCTTCACCTCCAGACAGTGTTCCTGGCTCAAGTCCCGTCTCAATTTCACCATTGGGTTTGTGCTCATTACAGCTGATCACTACATGCTGTCGGACATCGAGAACCGTTGAACGCCAAGCATTCATCGCTGGGTCGCTGAGCGCGGTGACCAATGCTTCCAATGCTTGGTAGGAAGTAGCCAGCGACGTCTCATCCTTGGTGGTGTAAGCCTCTTGCAGGGCTTGTTTGAGTTCTTTCCGGAAGGTTCCGGCTTCCACAGGAATGGCGTTTTCAACTTCTAAGCGCAGGATTGATCCGTGCTCAAAAGTGACTTCAGCCAGAATTTGATTCAGCGGTTTGATGCGTTCAGAAATCATCCGACGCTCTTCATCCAGGAGCTGCAGGAGATCGCTAAAACGTTCGTAGGAGCGGTTGGCGAAGTATTCACGGAACTGCGCCTCATGGTGAGGTAAACCGTCAGCCACGATCTGTTCGTGAAGTTGTGCGTAGTGCTCGGCCGCTTCGGGGGTGGTTCCATGCGTCTGAGCGTGCGAGGAGCCAAAGTCCCGAGCAAAACGACGGAAGGTTTCGCTCAACGTGCTACCGACTTCTTGTCGCTGGCTACTTAGAGAGTTCAACTGACTGCCCAGCTGCAGTTTGACCTCAGCGAAAGCCTCGCTGATCTTTTCACTTGGCGGGCAGCTACCGGAGATGACCTGTTCCAGAACAGGACCTAGCAACTGGTGCTGACGTAGCGAAAGCGGAATCTCCTGCTCCCAATGCGCTGATGGTTCCTGCGCGGTGGACAGGACTTGCTGAGCCCGCTCAACCTGTAGCTGTAGATCTTGGATCCGTGAGCGAACCAGTGCCAAGTCGCCCACGAGTTTTTCTGCTTCAGCTTTGGCAGTTTCTAGTTGCTGCCGGACGCGTGAGGAATCACCGGATAAGGACAGGGCATCGCCAAGTTTTTGCTCACCGCGACGCAACGCCTCCAGCGCACCGGATGAATCAAGCTGGCTGAAGCTGCGTTCGTCAGCGATGATGGCTTTGAGCAGCTGGGACTTGGCAACAACTTGGTTTTTCGCAGCGCTTCGCTCATCGGCGGCCTTCTGCGCCTTGATAATTTCCTGCTCTTGTCGCGCGGCTTTAGTCTGCAACTCAGCGATCTTTGATTCATTGGTGAAGCCCAAAAGATACTCGGAGGCCGGCAGCCCGCGGGTATCTCGCTCGAACGTGCCTGCACCAGATTTGATCGTTCCGGCCGGGGTAATGGCCTTGGGATGAACATGCATCGCGGAATCATTATCAACGCAAACCAACGGATAGTCTGCGGTAATTTTTGATTTTAGCCACCGGCCTGCGTCTCCTGGAGCGAAATCGAGTTTGGTGACCAGATCGGCGGGTCCAGCATCTGCTGATTTTGGTTGCTGCGAAATATCGGTCCAACGCACTCGACCCAGCCCATCAAGCTGATCGATGGCGTGGGTCACCTGCGAGAGCAATTCACCAGGAACCAACAAGGTTCGCGCCAAGGAATGAAGCGCCTTTTCAGCGGCCAAGCGCCACGTGGAAGCGTCTGCGGAAACATCCATCAGTTCGCCGGCGAAGGGCAGCTGATCTTCACGAAGTGAACAGGCCGAAGCGATGGCTCGACGGGCGGCAATCGCCCGCTCGTCAATGTTGCTGGCCCGACGCTGGTACGAACGAATCTGCTCATCCAGCGACTCTGCACGCTTGCGAAGATTGACCAAAGTGGCCATCGCCTCATATTCGACAGTTTGCGCATCTTGGGTAATCGAGGTCAGCTGCTGCAACGTGCGTGCAGCATTCGCGCGGAGCTCTTCAAGACCGGTCGCCGTGAACTCAAAGGTTAAACCAGCATCAGACGCTTGCTGCTGCAAAGCCCGAACAATGTTCTCTTTTTCGCTCAACGTCTTACGGGCAACATCGGCTTCACGTTCAAGGAGCATGAGCGAAGCGGAACCTGCCGAATCATGTGCGGCCTCTAGGGACTGTAACTGATCATCCAGTTGTTCCTTGCGCGCACGCAACTCTTGTTCCTCAGCTTGCAGCTTTGCCAATTCACTTTGATGAGCGCTCAAGTCATTACGCAAGACCAGCTGACGAACCTGAGTTTCCAGACTTTGCACATCGCTGTCCAACAGCTGACGGGTCTGAGTGATCTGTTCGGCTAACACGCGGTAAGCCTGATCCTGAGCAGGAACTTCTGCCAGCGCATCGCGTTGTGCACGAGCTGTATCCAGCTGACGGTAAATGCCACGCAGGTGGGCAAAGTCTTCTACTGCAGCGGCCGCGGCTTTCAGTGTTTCCGGTTCTTCCAGGACCTCGTGGCGGAAGAAAAGGTTCACGCCCTTGGCAAGCCCTTTACCATTTTGCAAGGTACGTAGCAGCGCGAAGGCCTTGTCACTTTCCACGCCGAGCCGTCGGCGCAGGCGTTCGATGAAGGCCTTGTGAGTGTCAAAAGCTTCGGTCGGTGACAGCGCCTTGGACAGCGAGGAGACCGTGAAACGGCGAGGACCATGGTTCTCTAGCTCCGCGATGTCTACCTTGCCTTCGCATAGGAGGTAATGCTTAGAAACCTGGCCTTCCAGACCTGCATCCGGCAAATCGAAAACGGCACCGGCGGTGAGCGTATTGCCCATTCCATCGTCGTAGCTAAGGATGATGGCGCTCCAAGTTGCCCCCGGGCGCTGGAACACGGTTCCTTCACTGGTTTTGAACTGACGACCTCTCATATAAGAGAAGGTCGTACGGCGGTCTTCGCGGGTGGCTGCGTCGTTGGCAGATTCGTTCAGGCGCGGGGTCGCGAAGAAAACGTGACCCATGGCGTCAAACAGCGTCGACTTGCCGACTCCGGGGTGCCCGGTCACAAGAGTTCCAGCACGGTCCACCTCAAGATCATGAAGTCCGTGGAAGGTACCCCAATTAACGATCTGAACCCTGCTGAGTCGATGTTGACCGGGATTGATCGCGCCGCCTAGGGGAAGAGTCATTTCAATGCTCATCGATTACTCCTGCACCAATTCGGGGGTCTGGTCAACTAGTTCGTCATTGTCGTCAGCAGTGAGATTGAATGCTGGTTCGTTGGCATCGATTGCCACGATATAACGAGGGATGTCTTGGATATTGCTCAATGGCAGAGCCATCGCCAACGCAGGAGAAATGCGGAATTCGTTCTCCAACTCAGTGCTGGTCAGCAAACGTAAGGACTGCAGGCGGCCAATCGCCGCATCGCAGGACTCTGCGAAACGCTTGTCATCACGATCGGTTGACTGACGGTGCTCCGCAAGGATTTCGTGCATCGTTGACCGGGAAACCACCGCGTCGTTTCCACTACCGGAGTGTTGCTCTAGCAGCAGGCGTAAGCGCAAAGCCAAGAGCGTTTCATCGCGCTTGAGTGGACGGCGAGGTGCAATGGGAGCGGTATGCACCTGTTCAATTTGTGCCGGCGTGAGCATCGCAATTTTTCGATCCATGTCCAGGGTCAAAGACAAGAAAATTTCCGAGAAATAATCGGAGATGGTTTGTTGCTGATCAAGGAGCAACTGCCAAGCTGCTGCGTCGACAGATCCATCGAGGTAGGGTCCCCGCAAGAGACGGACCAGTAATTGGCGCAGTACAAGAGAGAAGTTTCCGGTATCACCGTCGAACAGTGGTTCGGTGATCGGTGCGGCGTAGGCATCGTTCGTGGTCATAGCGGCTCCTTCGTGAAGTGTAGGGCGGGGAGGATTGCGGTTCTCATCGAGCCGTCAAGTTGCTGGAATTCAATATTGATCAGTTCGCTCTCATTGAGCGTTTCGCCATTGGTCCGGCCGATTTCCACCAGCGCGCGGATGGAATTTAAATGCCGGTGTTCATCTTCTAAGGCGTCAAAGACCGTGCCCAAATCCACCGTATTGTCAGCTGACGCTTCAAGATGTGCAGTGATCGAGGACCGCAAGAACTTCATATTGGCTTGTGGGGTGCTCGGATTGCGGACAATGTCGGACTCGTTGAATTCGGGAGCATGGGCCAACGGTGGCGGCGCTACATGCTCGGAAGGATCGTAGATTCCGAGCCCGAAAAGTGTCATGAACTGCGGGGTGTATAGATCTATCGGGGCCAGTCCACTGCGCGGTTTCAATGCCGTGGACTTGCTGATGGCAAGTTCTGCCTCACGAACCGCTTGCCGTAGCAACTCGGCTTGTTTGTAGTCTTCGGACTGCACAAAGGCGTGCAAGGATTCGGAGAGCTTGCCATATGAGGTATGAACTTCGGCGGCTTGCCGGCGCAGTTCACGCAACAAATTGGTGAGAATCTGGCGCTCAGTGGCATCCAGATCATCCACAAAGTCGCGTTCGAGTACTTCAGCAAGGGCCGAACGAAAACGTTGCTGCGCGTCGGGAGAATTAAGGAACTCGGTGAAGCCACTAAAAGTTTCACCCTCGGCGGTAGAACGTAGCTGACGGTCTGCTTCGAGCACCTGGCCTACAGCCACTCCCTTAGCTGTGGAAGCATCGAGAATACCTTCACGAAGTGAGTGCAACATGTCCTGGACACCATCACGCATACGACGGAAGTCTGCTGGCAAACTGGAAGCCAAATCCAAGAGTGAACGCGTAGCTGACAATGCAGTGGTTCGCGAGAGTACCGCGGGTTCATCACCACTACGTAGCTGCTCAATTTGGGCTTGGCGAATAGCGATCTGCGATTCAAGCGCGCGAATTCGAGCTTCTGGATCCGGATCGGTTTCATGAACCAACGATTCCAAGGAAGAAAGCAAGGTGTTCAGGCGAGAGGAGTTCAGGTGTGAGTCGTCGGTCGAAAAATCTGCCAGAAAACGTAGTGACCGCATGGTTTGAGCACTCGGTTCATAAACAAAGCGTCCATCGATCAGTGGACGAGCCAAGATGCCTTGCTTGACCCAGCTTTCGGCAAAGTCCTGTGCAGAGTAGGACTGGGAGATCTGCTCATCGCTCTTACGTGCTTGCTTCAGGAAAGAATCGAGAGAAGCGTGAAAAAGTTCCAACGCAACTCGGGAGCGGTCCGCAGTGAATTCGGCGCGGATAAAAGCTACCGCCCAGGGTTGAGCCGTCAATAGACGATACGCTGCTGAGCCTTTGAACTGCTGAGCCTGAAGCCACAAACTATTCGCGCGGTGCGAGGGCTGCATGTACTTCCTTGATCTTTAGGACGCCTAACCAATCAATTCTAAGTCATTGGCCTCAACAGAAAATGTGTATCTATCCAGCCAGGGTGGCAATAACTCATAGATCCGGAAGAATCGCCGGTGAAAGACTGTCGTCGTATCGCCATTCTGTGTAGGGTCGCACTTACTAGATGACGACCGGTTTTCTGAAAATCTCTAAAGCTAGGTGCGGTGCACGGAGGTGAGGATCAATGAAGTTCTGCTCGGCGGTAATTTCGATCTGTCTTGTGATGACTTTGGCTGCTTGCAGTGACCCAGGTGACCAGCAAAGCCCCTCGACCAATGCCTCTACCAGCGATGATGATCAGCGTATTGCTGGTGTCAAAGCAGAGATTAACAGGCTGGCTGATGGGTACGATTACGATGCTGCGATCAAGCTAGCCAAAGACGATGCTAGCGATGAACTCAACTCCATGGCCCGAGGCCTTGAAGAGGAAAAAGAGCAAACTACGCCGTGGGAGCATCCGGAGAAGATCCCGCACCTGTTTTTCCATTCGCTCATCGTGGACACCGATCGAGCATTTGACCAAGACAGTCGTTCGGGCGGATACGAAGACTATATGGTCACCCAGAAGGAATTCTCACAGATCCTCCAGGAGCTCTATAAGAGGGACTTTGTGCTGGTTAATCCTGAAGACTTTGCAGCGCTGAACAAGCAGAAGAAGATGGAATATCGAAAGATCATGCTGCCTAAGGGTAAAAAGCCGCTGGTCTTATCGGTTGACGACCTGAGCTACTACGAGTACATGGACGGCGATGGATTCGCTAGCAGACTAGTGCTGGATGATCATGGCAAGGTCCGCAACGAGTACGTCGACGCTGCCGGGAAGAAGCAGCTTGGTGCTTTTGACGTCACCACGATGGTTGATGACTTTGTCGGCGAACATCCTGATTTCACGTACCGCGACGCCCGGGGCCTTGTAGCAATGACGGGCTATAACGGTGAATTTGGCTACCGCACCTCACCAAGCCAATATCCGAAGAACAAGAATCTTGCAAAGGATCAAAAAGACGCAACGGCCATTGCTGAAGCTATGAAAAATACGGGGTGGGTATTTGCCTCGCACTCTTGGGGTCATCTGAATACGGGCTCAGTGAGCATGGCGCGCCTTCAAAGTGACACCAAACTATGGAAAGAGGAAGTTGAGCCCATCGTTGGTCCCACGGATCAATACATCTATCCCTTCGGTGCTGATATCGCTCAAACCAATACCTATTCAGGTGCTCGTTACGAATACCTGAAAAGTCAGGGATTTGATTACTTTTATGGGGTGGACGGGACTACAGAGTCGTGGATGCAACAGGTCGGTGGTTACCAACGACAGATGCGCATTAACATTGACGGGCTTCAATTCGCCAAAGAAAAAGCTGGTGATCGTCCTGTACTGGCGAACTTCTTCGACGTCGACAAGGTGATCGACCCAGCGCGAAAAGCGCTGGATCGATCTAAAAAGTCTACAAAGCCATAAAGGCGCCGAGTTGTGACAACGCAGCCGGGGAAGAAGGCAAATAATCCGTGAGTCGCTCGCTACGGACGATGACGGCTTTCCATTGACCGCGAGAAATCGCGACATTGATTCTATTGCGATTCAACAAGAACTCAATGCCACGCGAGGCATCATCAGCGCTGGAACAGGCCATGCTCATTAAGACGACTGGGGCCTCTTGCCCTTGGAACTTATCTACCGTGCCAACTTTGACCGCTTCAAGACCATGGGCTGCAAGCTCTTCGCGAACCAAGTTCACTTGAGCGTTATAGGCTGCGACGACAAGAATGTCACTGGGCTCTAACGCACGTACAGCTTTGCCTGGTCCCGGATTCCATGGCAGACCGAGGTGTTCACGTATGAGGTCTATGATTGCGTCCGCTTCCTGTTTCGAACTGACCGTATTGCCACGGTGTTCTACAAGACGCGTGCTGACTCCGGCCGGGGTGCCTTCGAGTACTCGCAGTCCGGCAGCATGTGCTGAAAACAGCTGGTTGTCGTAGCTCAAAGCTGAGACCTTGGCACACAGTTCGGGGTGCATCCGCCATGAGGAGGCAAGGAAGTAACCGAGTTCGGAAGGCAATACGGGTGCACCAGCGGAGAGCCATCCCAAGGCAGACTCATCCACCGGCTGAGGATGTGAACCCTGGGTGACCTGAGGCAGCTGCTGTGGGTCCCCGAGCAATAACAAGTTCCGCGCAGCGCGCGAGACGGCCAAAGTATTGGCCAGAGAGAACTGTCCGGCTTCGTCGATGACCAGCAGATCCAGCGATCCGGCCGGCACCTTGGAACCGGTCAAAGTCCACGCAGTGCCACCGATCAAAGCGCCGTCGGCGGAATTCAAAGCTTGCGCAACTGAATCTTTTGAAGTCCCCGCCCATGGAACAGGATCCTTGTGTTTGACTTCTTTGGCGACCACTTCGGGATCGACACCGGCTTCAACGGCTTTACGTAAGACGTTTTCCACCACTGCATGTGATTGAGCAACGACACCGATTTTCCAACCGGCATCGATCAACTCACGAATCACGTGGGAAGCTACGAAGGTCTTGCCAGTACCCGGAGGCCCCTGGACCGCAAGATACGAGTTATCAAGATCCTTGAGAGTTTCAACTACGGCCGAGTAGATTTGCGGTTGACCATCCGCCATTACTGGCTCAGCTGGTGCGGGCAATGACTTCAGTCGTGGTGCAATACGACGAAGGATATCGATTCCCGGTTGCTGGGGCAGTGTCGGTACTGTGGCCCCAACCTTTTGCGCAATTTCATTCAACGCGTCATCGATGCTCTTGGTCATCAACGGTTTGTCTGGAGTCAGCGCAACAGGGAATGAACCGTAGGGTGGGATTTTTGCTGTGGACTTCTCGGCGACAATCAGCCACCCTTCACCGACCTCTACGACGGAAGTATTAAAAGCACCGCCACGTAGCGACTCATCTACTTCCATACCTTCAGGAAGTGGGCCGGTGAACATGGCAAAGACTGCCGAGCCGGGGGACAGCAATGAGCCTTCAGCCAAGGTGCCTTTCAGCTTAGTGATTCGAGTGAAAGTGCGCGCCTTTGGTGTGGCCTTATGCCAGTCCTCGATCACCTGCGCACTGTCCACCGTAAAGACTCCTCGAACATCGCTCCATTCATCCACAGGTGCCGAGAGCCGGTCGTAGTGTTCCCACCAGAACTGCTTTTTCTCACGACGGTTGTAACCGGTGGCAGCGGCAACCATAGCGATAGCACGATCATCATCGCTCAGTGGCTGTCCTTGGGGAAGGGAGGTTAGATACTTCTGGAGGCGTAGCTCCTCGGGGGTCGGCTCGTACTCGTTGGTGGTTTCTTCTAACAGGGGCAGCTCAGGCGCCGATGCCGGGTGATGCTCTTCCAGAGACAGAAGCCAGTCGCGCAAGCGCAAGGTTGAGAGACAGTCGTACTCGTTGTAGTCAGCAATGGATTCCAGCACCGCATTGGCGGTGGGTTCATCATTGGCCGCGCGTGCCTGCATGTAATGGGCATACGCGACGACGGAGGCGCCGGCATCGGTAACGTCCCCGCCACGTAGATGGGATCCCATATATAGGGGTTCGAGCTTCTTGATGGAATATGAGCGGGTAGAGACAACTAGTGAGTTGCGCACGGTTTCATAGAGGTCCACGAGTAAGTTCTCGCGCAGCCAGGCATCTACTTCCTCTTCACCGGCGATATGGACCTGAGAAAGCTTTCGCAGTGCAGACTTTTCGTAGGCAGCGTAGTGGTAAATCTTCATCTGTGGGTAGCGTTGGCGACGCTGCTGCACGTAGCTGATGAATTCTAGGAAGGCTTGGCGTTCTTCGGCGCGGTTGTGAGCCCAAAAAGGTCGGAACACCGGTTCGCCGGTTTCATGTTCAATGACGCCGAAGAGGTACTCCAAACCCCAGGAACCATCGGTTTTTTCCTGGTACAGCGGGTCGCCTTCAAAATCGAAGAAAATATCACCCGGGTTGGGCGCTGGCAGCGAAGTGATGGTTTGTGAGGATTTGACCCTGAAGCTTACCCCTTGCACTGAACCATCGACATGACCCAAACCAAGTTGCATTTGTGCCTGGTCAACCATCCGGGCTAGCGATGTTCCTGGCTGTGCCTTAACCTCGGCCAGCTCTTGAATAGTGAAGATCTGGCGCTGTCGCAGCTTTTCGCGTTGCGTCATGGACATGCCAGCGACCAAGAGAACGTCGCGTGTTGCCTGCACCTGCTCGCCACAGTAATCGCACCGTCCACAAACGCGGATTTGGTCGGAGTTCCAGAGCACCGGCGTCTGTGCTGAACGATGCTCGTTGATCATTTTGAGGAAGCGAGCACGCTGCGCCCTGAAGACAGGGAGTATCTCATCGACGCGATGCACTGAGTGGGTGCCATCGCCGAGCACGAGGGTGGTTTTCGTCGAAACAGGGATGTCTTCTGCGATCATCTGATCCGCATAGGCGGCCACTTGAAGCAGGGCACTGACCCGAGCGTGGCGAGCTAACTTGGTATCCCAGACCGCCCACGACCCGTCAGGCTGACGGACCAAGAAATCGGCAAAACCGATGAAGGAACCGTCGAAAAAAGTCGCCTGGAAAATGACATCAGCACCACTGCGTAGCACAGAGATGGTTTGTTCATGTGCCGCGCGTAGTCCTTCGGGGCTCATCGTTGGCCGCTCATGGAACTGCTTAACTCCAGTGCCATTGGCCGGATCATATTCGCCGTAGGTATTGATCAGTTCAGCCAACACGTTATGTTCATGCACGTCGCCAAGCACTGCGGTGCGTTCGAGCATTTCATCACGGACGTCTTCGAACGCTGGGCGTCGCCCGAGCTTCACGTCAAGCTTGTACAGCGACTGGAAATTGCAGTCAACGGCCACTGCAAGGTCACTGGCAGAGAAGATGAATTGATCTTCCAAAAAGAACACGGGGCCGGCGCCTTTCGCTGACTAATACCTACCTAGTCAACGTAGCACCGGACCCCGACAGAATCGACGTTCTGTTAACTGCTAGTCTTTGGACTTCTTGGCTCCGCCGATGAGCAAAGAAAGCAGCGCAACTCCGGCGGTGACGCTATTGACGGCTGGCCAAGCACCAATTTTCTTTGCCAGTGGATGGGAGGCGCCAAAACCACCGACGTAGGCGCTGATGAGCGCTACTGCCTTGCCGGTTCCGGCGTCTTTCTTCCACATCAGGAAAGAGCCAACGCCTGCGGCGCCGAGTACCACTGCTGCCAACTCACGCTTCTTTGTGGCACGGCCTGTTGCATAGCCGCCGGCTAGTCCGGTGATTGCCAAGGCAGTTGAAGCTAATCGAGACATGAATTTCCTCCAGATATTTTGCGCAAGATCTCGCTATGCAGACTATGCCTAACACCTGTGATGTTTCATAGAACGCTGTTCTCTTGCTGGGTCGAACGACGTAGGTGCGAACTGTACTGGTAAGAATGGATGGGATCCGGTGGTTTTAGAGGAGTATTAATGAACGTGGACATTGCTGATACTTGGCATCGTTTGGCCCAGCCGGTCAACGTTGAGTTGAATCTCTGGCAGTGGCTGATCGTCTTGGCCGTGGTGTTACTTGCGGTGATACCCATGCCCATTTGGCGCTTCACTGGCTTGTATTCAACACTGGTTCACGAGCTTGGCCATATAGTCTCCGCGCTTTTGACCGGAAGGTATGTCACCGGGTTGCGGCTGGGCTGGAATCACTCAGGTGAGGTGGTTAGTAAAGGGCGCGGCAAACTTTCGGTGATCGTCTCGGGGCTGTTTGGCTATCCAGCACCGCTGTGGGTATCAGCCATCATGTTCTGGGCTATTTCTGCTGGTTATGCAGGTCGAGCCTTGGGAATCTACGCACTGTTTTTCCTATTGGCACTGGTCTTCGTTCGCAACTGGCCGGCTTTCGTCGTCTGCGCGCTTAGTGTTGTGCTCGCACTGGCGGTCGTGTTCTTTGCACCGGTGGGAGCCTACATTTATTTGTCGCTGTTGATTGCAGGTTTCTTATTGATCGCAGGATTGCGTGACTACATCAAGTTACTTTCGGTACACACGCTCAGAAGGCATGATTTGGAGCAATCTGATGCCTACCTCATTGCTCGGTCAACCAATACTTTTGCAACCCTCTGGCTCTTGATCATCTTGCTCTTGGGGGCAATCGCCCTGTGGTTCTCGGCGCTAAGCCTATTGACCTTGTTCTGAGTCTTTACGAGCCTGCTTCTTTTGAAGTGCGTTTTTCGTGCTCGCGTGTGAGGCTACCCATGCTGCTACCGCAACGAGACCCATAGGCAACCATTTGGTCTTTCTCTTGACTCTGCGATCTGGGTCGATATCCATATCTGCTAGTGGATCACCACCATGCTTGATGCGAACTTCCTGCGCATGAACAAGATCCTTGTAGTTTGCTAGCTCTTGTTTGGCGACCAACGTGTCATCGCGCAGAGGCAATAGAACTTCCTCTGCCGCAGGTAAGCCAGTGCGTAGCTGGCGCAGGCGGGTGAACTCGATATCCACTTGGGCGCCCAATAGCAAGGCGATATTGCTGATCCAGCAGGCCAGCACCAAAATGATGACACCACCAATAGCGCCGTAGGTGGCCGAGTAACTGGCAAATTGTGAAAGGTAGATGCCAAAGCCCACCAAAGACAGACCAAGAATGACCAGTGCAGTCAATGTGCCAGCGGAGAACCAACGGAATTTTGGACGTTTAACGTTTGGCGTGAAGTAGTAGAGCAGTGCAAGCACCAGCAAGACCATGACCAGCATGATCGGTGGCTTGGCTATGTTCAGTATCAAGACGAAACTATCGCCCAAACCGAAGACGTTACCGATACCTCGTGCTACAGATCCTGAAGTCACCAGGAGGACCAAGGTAATCACCGCGACCAGCATGATCAAGATGGTAATGAGAAACATCTGAGGACGGCGCTTCCACTGTGGACGTCCTTCCGGAACACCATAGAGCCGGTTCATGCTTCGACTAAAAGCTGTGACGTAGCCAGAAGTACTCCATAGAGCACCGAGTGAACCGGCAAGGATCACCCAGAAGGTTCCGCCGGCTTGAGAAGCGAGTCCATTTAGCAGTTGCTCTGCTGTGTCCAATAACTGTTGCGAGTCCCCACTAGCAGCACGTCCGTTTGGAGCTAGGCCCTGTTCCAAGATGTCCATGATCCATTTGGTTCCGCTTTCGCTGGCTCCAGCTAGTGACAGCAGAGAGACCAACGCAAGCAAGCCGGGGAACATTGCCAAAACCATGAAGTAGGAGAGCGATGCTGCGACGTCTAGGCCATCGCTTCGGAAAAACTCACGCAGTGCACGCGGGAAGCAGGAAAGCGATTCTTGCATGTGCTCTTTGGTGAATCTGCCTTGGCTGGGCATCGGGTTCCCCTGTCTGACAAACTAATTAGCTAGTGCGGTGAACTGGTTTCGCACATCACACTACCTAAATGCTCCGTCAGTGACTAGGAGATTTGGTGCCGTGCCGTGTACTTTGTGCCCTGGAGACGCAAAAGCAAGACACCAAAATTGCCTGAGGCAGCCAAGAGTCGGCGTCCAAGCTAGGTAAGAAACAGGGTGGTTTTGAAAGTTGCGAAAGTGCTAGATCGTGCCCGCGCAAATAGCGAGGCTCGAGCCTCGTTTGAGGCAACGAAACACCCGAAAAATGTAAGTGAAACCCATATCACACAAAGTTGTTTGGAATCTACTCAGGCTATGTAACAATCTTGCACGCTCACAAGGAGTTTAAGGGCGAAAAAAGTTTCAAAAAAACTTTTTTGGCGGAGATCGTGACCTGTGTTTTCGCGGAATCTGGGCGTTTCCTGAGTTGCGGAGACGGTGGGGGTTCGGGTTAGGGTCTTTATAACGTTTCGATAACACTCGCTGTGTTATGGGGAAACAGGTACTGCCGGGACTTCCAGATCGCTCACCAGGGCAGTATTTCATACAACGTCGAAATGCGACGCTGAGCGATGCACGAAGATGGTCTTGGACGACCTGAGCGCGGGAAGAGCACTGGAGAATCATGATCCAGCAGAAGACTAAGAAATTGATCCGTCGCGGCGGAGCCTCGTTGGCAGCCGTAGCAGTAGCCGGTGGCGCAATCGTCGCCACCACCGCACCAGCAAACGCAGCTGGCGCAGGCACCTGGGACAAGCTCGCACAGTGCGAGTCCGGCGGAAACTGGTCCATCAACACCGGTAACGGCTACTACGGTGGCCTGCAGTTCACCCTGCAGACCTGGAAGGCATTCGGCGGTTCGGGCATGCCTCAGAACGCTTCGAAGGCTGAGCAGATCCGCGTTGCAACCAAGGTTCAGGCTGCACAGGGCTGGGGCGCATGGCCAGCATGTACCGCAAAGCTTGGCATCAGCGGTTCGGCTCCAAAGGTTTCGAGCAGCACCTCGACCGAGACCAAGTCGACCACCTCGACTCAGTCCAAGTCGACTACTTCGACTCCAAAGAAGTCGACCACCTCGACTGAAACCAAGAAGACCTACACTGCTCCAAAGGCAGCTGAGACCAAGTCTTCGACCAATGCTTCGGTCAAGTCCACCAAGCAGGTTGCACCAAGCACCTCGGGCAAGCGCACCGCAGAGGTTGCCAAGGCTCCTAGCTTCAACATCGACGTCACCGACTCAGGCAAGAACTACACCGTCAAGTCCGGTGACACCCTGGGCAAGATCGCTAAGCAGCTCGGTGTTTCCGACTGGCGCGGCCTGTTCGTACTGAACGACGATCAGCTGACCAACCCAGACGTAATCCTGGTAGGCCAGACCCTGAACGTTCCAGCGAACTAATGTTTCGCTAGACCACTTGTTAGGTCCACAACATGTCATGAGGCATGTTGTGGACCTTTCTTGCGTTTAAGAACAAAGACGACGGGTCAGATGTGGCGCGGTACTCTGATGCCATGCCGAATACAAGAACGGGTCAAAGCCCAGCTAGGGGAATTCTGGGCAGCGGATTTGAACAATCCGCACTGCTCAGGACTACAGAGTCAGCACAATCAAGAGGGCCGCAGTCTTGGTGGTGTGGCCCATTGAATGTTGAGCAGCTGGCTTTGAGATCTGTTGCGCTGGTCGCTGACGCGATCGAATCCCTAGATGCGCAACTTTTGAGAGGTACGTTCGGACCCGTTACCGTGCGCGCTGAGCAGGTTGCTGCAGCCTTCGGGTCGACTGCTCACCTGCGTATCAACGGCAACAGAGTCAAAGGGTTTGCCCAACACTCAGGGTTTTATCGAACCATGGATGGTTGGGTCAGGACTCACGCGAATTACCCGCATCACGAGCACCGACTGTTGCAAGCTCTCGGAGCGCAGGGCAGGGTCTCTTTAGCTGACGCTTTACAGAAGCTCACCTCGATCCAAGCACAAGAGCTCATCGTTGATGCTGGTGGGATTGCCGCAAAAGTTCAGAGTAGAAAGCAATGGCTGGGCTCAGCGGCAGGCAAGGCGGCACAAGATGGGCATTGGGCCCAATTTTCTCACCATCATGGAACTGGGCAGAGCGTGTGGGAGCCGAACGCCGAAGGGTACGGGCCTCTATCGGGGCTGAAAGTCCTTGATATGACCCGAGTGATCGCTGGCCCCACGGCCACCAAAACTCTTGCAGCCTTCGGAGCGCAAGTTCTGCGGGTTGATGGTCCACGATTCCCGGAGCTCACTGAGCAACACATTGATACTGGTTTCAGCAAGCGCAGTACCGTTCTGGATATTTCTAATCCTGCCGACAAATCCGTCATGGATGATCTCTTAGCAGAGACCGACGTGTTGATCTGTGGTTACAGACCAGGTTCCCTAGGACGTTTTGGATTAGGGATTACGCAGTTGCAAGAGAAATACCCGAACATGATCATCGCAGAATTGAACGCCTGGGGATATGACGGTCCGAGTAGCGCCCGGCGTGGGTTCGATAGCATCGTGCAAGCTGCCTGCGGGATTGCTGATGCTTATCGCAGTGAGGATGGAACCCCTGGAGCATTGCCCGTTCAGGCCCTTGACCACGCGACTGGATATGGACTGGCTGCCGCGATCATCAGTATGGCCCAGGCGAGGGTGGAACATCGGATCGTGGGTCACGTTAGATTTTCATTGGCCCGAACTGCCGAGGCGTTATTTGCTTTTGGAACGGCAGTTGAGCCACCGGAGGAACTCAAGCTGCCAGAACTGGGGCATAAGCTAAGTCCCTACGGAAACCTCGAATATGCACTGCCACCATTTGAAGTTAAAGGGCAGTCGCTAGATTTTCCTGCAGCGCCGCCGCGATACGGGGAGGATCACCCTCTCTGGCTCTGAGCACTAGAAATTGAATCGGCGAAGAGCTTGGCTGGATTCGCGAATACTCGAGACAGTGATAAGAAGCGGTCCCGACTGGCAGCGCCCGGCCATTGTGCCGGCAACATATAGGAAGGCAACCCGGGATCTAGGTACGGCAAAGCGCGCCATGCATCAACCATGTGCACATAACCGAAATAGGCGGCGCTCGGGTCTGTGACCTGCGAGTCAAGTGCCACCGTGGCGTCCAAGAACTGCTGGTGTAGGGAACTGAGGTACTTCAGATCCCACCATTGCTGGGCTGCTTGCTGAGCGCTTTCAGGAAAATACGGCCGGTCGGCAGTGAAGAGGGTTGCCTGCGAGCGAGCGTTGAGCGCAACAAGAACTGCGGTGACTTCTTCGCGAAGATACTCGGGAAAAATCCAAAGACCCGAAGATACTAGGCCGCCGCCGAGCTGCTGAAAGTGTTTTCTGATTTGGTGGCGCAGCGCTCGTTGTTTCTCAGGAAGGGAATAGGTCACCAAGCACCACTGATCGCTGGCGGACATTTCGCGTGGCGTGAAGATCCTCCGGATTCCCCGTTCAAACATCGCTTGCGCTGCACCTGGGACATTCAACAGGGCTGAATCTGCGGTTTCCAGAATCTTCCTGTCGATCAGGCGGGAAATTGCCGTCTGGGCCGCTGGGGCAGATATTCCGGCTGCTTGGGCCAGCTCCAATAATTCAGTACGTGGAACCGGCTCTGAATGATTCCTTATATATAGGCCAATGATGGTGCGAATAATTGATGTTGCGCTACCGGAACGGACCTCAAAATCGTCGAGGCTGAAAGCTGATAATGCAGAGTCAGTTGCCAATTTCTGTACGCACCGCAAACAGCTCTGGGAAGAAAGTCAGGTCGAGTGCGCGCTTGAGGAAGTCCACTCCGGATGAACCGCCGGTGCCACGCTTGAAGCCGATGGTTCGCTGAACAACGCGCAAGTGGCGGTAACGCCAAGCTTGGAAATTATCTTCGAGGTCTACGAGATCTTCGCATGCTTGGTAGAGGCTCCACGTCGTGTCCTCTGATTCGTAGATTTCCTTAAAAACGGGAATCAGCGCTTCTTGGTAGGTCCATGGCTTCGTGAAGTCTCGGGAAAGAATTTCTTCTGGGATGTCATAACCCCGACGTGCCAGAGCGGCCAGGAATACGTCGTAAAGCCCTGGCTCATGAAGCAAGTTGGACAACAACTCGTGAGCTTTGGGATCTGATTCATGAACCTTGAGCATGCCCTGATGCTTGTTGCCCAAAATGAATTCCACGGCCCGGTATTGGAAGGACTGGAACCCCGAGGAAGAACCGAGGAAACCTCGGAACTGTGCGTATTCACGCGGCGTGAGGGTAGCCAGAACAGACCATTGCTCGGTCAGGGTCTTTTGAATGTGTTTTACCCGGGCGAGGCATTTGAGCGCTTTGCCGATGTCGTCTTGACCGAGCAGTCGACGAGCCTCGATGAGTTCGTGCAGCATGAGCTTGAGCCACAGCTCGCTGGTTTGATGCTGGATGATGAACAGCATTTCGTCGTGGTGCTCCGGAACGCTGACCGGCTGCTGTGCGGAGAGGACCTGGTCCAGATTCAGGTAACTGCCGTAGGACATGGTGTTTCTGAAATCGGTGCGGACACCTTCTTCGATGTCACGCTGGTTTTCGGTCTGTGGTTTCTTGCTGCTCATGGGGCCATCATATCAAGAGCATTACGAGCGTCACAATATTGAAAATATCTTATTGCGACCTAAACGAAGGATGGGAATAACTCAACAATCGAAAATGTTGAAACATGCATACGCATATAAAAGTAGAAGGATGGACATCATGAGCAAGTCAGTCGTAGTGATCAGCGGAGGTCTTAGTTCGCCATCAAGCTCTTCCATGCTGGGGAGTCAGATCGGTGAAAGTATCGTTGGGAAACTGGCAGCTACTGGAACTGGGGCAAAACTGAACAATATCGAACTGCGCGAGTATGCAGGGGAAATCACCAACAATATGCTCACCGGATTCGCCTCACCGAATCTGCAGCGCGTCATCAACGCCGTGACCGAGGCGGATGTACTCATCGCAGTATCACCGGTGTTCACCGCTTCCATTTCAGGACTCTTTAAATCGTTCCTGGATATCCTTGATCCAAAAACCCTTATGGGGAAACCTGTGGTCCTTGCCGCCACCGCCGGAACCCAGCGACATCAGCTAGCCATCGACTATGCCATGCGTCCAATCTTTGCCTACCTGCGAGCGGACATCATGCCCACCACCGTCTTTGCCGCCTCTGAAGATTTTGGTGGACAAGGGATCACCGGAACGCTCACCGAGCGCGCTCGCCGAGTGGCCCACGAAGTTCTTATTTCTCTGAGCGCCAAGGACGGCACACTGAAGGGTGACGACGAGTTAGGTGACACTCGATCCATCGCGCCGTCTGTCAGCGAATTTGCGGATCCCAACGATGGGATGACCTCTCTCCCGTTCGAAACTCTCCTGGCAAACCTGCGGCCCGCGGGCAAATAACAGGTGCTGAAATGTTAGTACGATGTGCCTTGGGACCGGAAGCTAGGTACGATCAAGAAATGTGAGCCAGTTCATCGAAGTGAAAACTGGCGGCTCACCTTGGTATGAACTGAAGTGAAAGGTGTCATTGCTGATGCTATCCGAGGAAACGATCACGGCTATTGCCGATGAGCTGGTTCAGGCCGGCCGTACGCGCACTCCCGTAGCGCGTCTGACCGCACGGTACCCGGAAATGACAGTGGAAGATTCCTACCGCGTGCAGAACCGCTGGCGCCAGCGCAGTGAAGCTGCCGGGCGAACCCTTGTCGGGCGCAAAATTGGTTTGACCTCGCGCGCCATGCAAATGGCTACCGGCATCACCGAACCCGACTACGGAATCATCTTCGATGACATGGTTCATGACTCCGGGGCGGTCTTCAACTTTTCTGAATTCACCGGCGCACGCGTCGAAATGGAACTCGCTTTTAAGTTGAAGAAGGATATCGAAGGCCCGCGGGCGAACATTTTCGATGTACTTGAAGCTACCGAGTACGTGATCCCGGCATTAGAAATCCTTGACGCCCGAATTGAGATGGAAGGGCGCACCATCGTTGATACCATCAGCGACAACGCGGCTATGGGAGCGATGGTCATAGGTGGCAACCCGGTCAAACCAGATGCCGTCGACCTGCGCTGGGTCTCGGGCATTCTGTTCAAGAACCAAAGTGTCGAGGAAACCGGAGTGGCAGCAGGCGTACTGAACCATCCAGCCGCCGGGGTGTATTGGCTGGCCAATAAGATCGCAGCTCACGGCGATAAGCTCAAGGCTGGAGAACTGATTCTTGCAGGTTCCTTTACCCGACCGATGTGGGTTAACGCGAACGACACTGTCTTTGCTGACTACGGAGCACTAGGAACTGTTACATGCCATTTTCAGTAGAACCAGATTCATCGTTCAAAGATGCGCTGAAAGGCGCCGAACACAGCCTGACCGGTATCTGGGTGTGTTCAGCCTCCCCACTGATCGCAGAAATTTGTGCCGGCGCAGGTTTCGACTGGATCTTTATTGACGGTGAACATTCACCGAATGATCTGCAGAGTATCTTGGCTCAGCTCCAAGCTGTGCGCAGCTACCCAGTTATTCCGGTGGTCCGTCCCGCGGTCAATGATCCGGTGTTGATCAAGCAGTTCCTAGATCTTGGCGTGCAGTCATTGATTATCCCGATGGTCAATGACGCGCAACAAGCTGCCAATGCGGTGGCTGCTTGTCACTATCCACCCAAGGGAGTGCGCGGAGTTGGCTCGGCTCTGGCCCGATCGGCCCGATGGAATCGAATCCCGGACTACCTGACGCGCGCCGATGAGACCATCACTGTGATCGTTCAAATTGAATCCGATGAAGCGGTAAAAAACGTCGAAGACATTCTTGGCACGGAGGGTATCGACGGTATCTTTATTGGTCCTTCTGACCTAGCGGCGTCCATGGGCGTCATCGGACAGCAGAACCACCCAGATGTGGTCGACGCGGTGCTCACCTCGATCAAAGCGGCCAAATCGGCCGGCAAATATGCGGGGGTTAACGCTTTCGATTCGGCGACTGCGCGGCGTTATATGGACGCAGGAGCGGACTTCGTCGGAGTGGGTGCAGACGTTGCGTTGTTGGCTCGTGCGACCGAAGCCCTGGCAGCAAGTTTTCGCGACGAGGTAAGTGCGAAGGCTCCCAAAAGCTACTGACGCTTCGGTTCTAGGCAAGCGCTCAGGGCGAGGATGCGCGTCGCTGGGTGCCCGGCGAGACTAATGGTGGCAACATTGAGAATGATGAGTCACGAAAAGAAACCCATGAAGGCCGTGATGTTGCGTCTGCGCAACGGTTGGCCAATGCCCCTTGCTTTGCAGGGTGTGTTTGAGATCCTGCAATCCGTTGTCTTTTGCATAGCCTTGATCATGTTGCCGTTGGTCGCTGTGTACTTCAGCGGTGGCTTCTTGGAAGACTCTTTTAACGTCATTTTGCAATTCGCCGGGTTCCTCTGGCTGATGATCCACGGCGTTCCTATCGAAGTGTTGAATCTTGGCACTGGCCAGGACCCGAGCTCCGTTTCCGGATGGTTGACGCTCATTCCTTTGGGACTTTCGCTGCTTCCTTTTGCATTTTGTTTGCGTGCAGGACGACGCATAGCACGTGCCTCGTACACCGATCAGTTGTGGCAAGGGCTACTAGGGGCATTCACCGCCTACGGAGCTGTTGGTGCAGTGGTGGGATTGCTCGTCAATAATAGCTATGCGCGGGTCAATCTTTTTGCCGCAATTTTCATTCCGCTGATCATTGCGGCCCTGGGCCTGATCATTGGAGCACGCCGCGAAGCCGGATCTTGGGCGCGCCTGTTTGGTGTTGATATCGCGTCCTATATTCAGCGACTTTCACCTCACCGACGCTGGGCTGGATCCTATGTGTGGCATGTAGTCGTAGCCGGTTTCTTGGGCTACGTCGCTGCCGTGGGCATCAGTGGTTTGCTGCTGACCATCAACCTGGGGTTGCACTGGACTGAAGTTGCCAATGTGTATCAAGAGTTGCGTCCCGGGCCGATTGGTTCGGCAGCATTGACCTTGGTGCAATTGGCGTTGATCCCTAACGCTTCGTTCTGGGTCTTGTCGTGGGTCAGCGGCGGTGGGTTCACCCTCGGTACGGGTAGCACGTTATCGAGTTTAGAAACTACCGTAGGTCCTCTACCTTCTATTCCTATGCTGGCATCCATTCCCTCGGGTGACGCGTCAAATCATTGGTTGTTCATGCTCATTCCAGTGGCCGCCGGAATCCTTGCGGGCTGGTATTTCTTGCGTGGGGGAGAGAACCACCTAGAGGACTGGTTCGCCCGTCGCATTCCGTTCAACTTGCTTTCCCTGGGAGCATCGACGGCGTGTCTGTCAGTATTCACCGGAATCGTCGCCGGTGTGCTGAGCCTGTTCGGCTCGTGGCTGGTGTCCGGTTCTTTGGCCATCGGACGACTGACGGACCTTGGACCGAATATTTGGCTGACTGCCGGTGCGCTAGCTCTACAGGTCGGTGTTGGTACAGCGATCGGCTACCTGATTGCTCCACTGTTTGAGACCGACCCAGTGCTTGAAGGCTAGGGACTAGAGACACCAAAGGCTGACGGAAAAATTCCGTCAGCCTTTGCTTTACCCTGGTGTAAGTTCAGCAGGCGTGAGTCCTTTAGTCGAAGCGAACAACACGCTCATTCGAGAATTCGACGCTGCCATCTGCTGCGTAGTGCATAGTGGGACCACCCGAAGACCTAGCTCCAACCATTCGGATGTCGTCTCGTTGAATGAAGCTCAACGGTTATTCGTATGGCAAGGAAAAGTCGCTACGTCAGCGTTGTAGCGAAGCCGCCAATTCCGAAGCGTGAGTGCTAGCGGCTATCAGACTCTAAATCCCATAGATGATGCACAAAATCGTGCCAGGCATACTGATTCAAAGTTTGAACTGTGAATGCTGATCCGTTCGAGCGTAGGCCCCGCCGTGAGTACGAGGACGCGGGAATTGCATCCAATTTGTTTGCATAGTTTTTGGCAGCCTCACGTAGCTGCGAGATGACATCCATTGGTTCAAGGGCGTTGTAATTCCCTTGCTCAGCGGCCAGATCCTGATCCCAGTTTGGGAAGGTAGGTTCATCCTTGGTGAGCATCAGATCTAACCGCTGATTCATGATTACCAACATGTGCGCCACATGCGTGACGTATTCCTGATCGCTCCACCGGGCTGGGTTAGTTCTAACCCGTGCCTGGGGCCTGTCTAGCACTTTTACATAACGCTCCACCCCGTGGGAAAGTTGCTCAATTACGTCTCTAAGGCTCACCGAACGGACGTCGTACTCGCACTCGGGGCAGAGAGAGTCCAATACAAAGGTCCAATTTTTCTGATCAGGAACGATTCCACTCATGCGTTCATCATGCATCCAGATGCGCAGATTTAGTAGTTTGCGACTGAGCCAAGCAACAATATTGACCGAATGAAAAATCTGTCAGCACCAAACCGTAGAATTGAGTTCATGCGCATTGTGGTTTTGGTTTCAGGTACCGGTTCTAATCTTCAGGCAGTGATTGACGCGGTACAGGCCGGTGAACTGCCCAACGTAGAAATTGCCGCAGTCGGGGCCGACAAGCACGATACTTTCGGGGTGCAACGCTCTGCGCAGGCTGGCATTGAAACGTTTGTTGTGAACTTCAAAGACTACGAAGATCGCAGTGACTGGAATCATGCGCTGACCGAAAAGTGCCAGTCCTACGCACCGGACTATGTAGTTTCCTCGGGCTTCATGCGCATTGTTGGCGAAGAATTCATTAACGCCTTTGACGGCACCTACATCAACACCCATCCAGCCCTCCTGCCTTCTTTCCCCGGTGCACACGGGGTACGCGATGCTCTGGCCTACGGCGTGAAAGTCACAGGCTGCACCGTGCATATCGCTGATGTCGGTGTTGATACCGGTCCAATCCTGCGCCAAGAAGCGGTGGCCATTGAAGAGAATGACAACGAAGATACGCTGCACGAGCGCATCAAGGTAGTTGAGCGCCGCCTGTTGATTGCCACCCTCGCAGACCTAGCCGCGGGAAAATAGCTTCCTAACACGGCGTAAAATTGGTGGCGAGATGACTGAGCAAAAACCACAGCCTGAATCGGCCGCGCCCACCGAATTGTTTACCGCAGCGGAACTGGAGACTGCACTCAAAGTGCTCTCGGTCGTGCACCAGCTGGATTCTGCTGACGAGCGTCATATTGCCGTACGCCGTGCGACGAGCAACATGTTCAAGGCGGCCAAACGGTTCCGCAAATCTCAGAAGCGCGCAGAAATTAGCTCTGCAGACCGCGCTCTGATCCACAGCACTGCTACCGGTTCGCCCCAGCGCCTGGATGACGAAACCATGGGGCTTGACCTGCGCACGCCGACCCAAGGTGCCAGTGCCGGTGAATTCCGCCGGCCACGTGGCTGCTATATCTGCAAGAAGCGTTACACCACGGTGGACGCCTTCCACCATTATCTCTGCCCCGACTGCGCTGCCGCTGGACGTGAACGTCGTGATGCGCACGCGGACCTGACTGGCAAACGTGCTCTGCTCACCGGTGGCCGCGCAAAAATTGGCATGCACATTGCGCTTCGATTATTGCGCGACGGCGCCCACACTACGATCACCACCCGGTTCCCTAAAGACGCGGTGCGACGTTTTGCTGCGATCGAAGACAGCGGAGAGTGGATGCATCGCCTGCGCATCGTCGGGATCGACCTGCGAGATCCAGCGCAGGTTATTTCCTTGGCCGATAAAATTGCCGCGCAGGGCCCACTGGACATTTTGATTAACAATGCCGCCCAGACGGTCCGTCGAACCAGCAACTCCTATCAGCACCTGATCGAATCCGAACGACAGCCACTGGGCGGTGAGCTGCTTTCCGACAACGGGGGACCGGAACTCTGGGGTGAAGCTAATCCTCCGGCCGAGCATCCAAAGACCTTAGCTAGTGCCTTCCGGTTGGAAGACTCGGCCCTGCTGGCCCCGGCAACCTCGGGAACCTATGACGCGCAGCAATTGGCGGACCTAGCGATGAAGGCAGGCTCGGCGTCGCTAGAACGCATCAGCGCAGGGACGGCGATCGACGCCGGCGGCCTTGTTCCAGATGTGGTCACCGAAAATTCGTGGACTCAGATCTTGGGAAATGTTGACGCACTAGAAATGCTCGAAGTGCAGTTGTGCAACGTCACCGCACCGTTTTTGCTGGCCTCACGACTACGCCCGGCTCTAGCCGCAAGCGATGCGCGTCGCAAGTACATTGTGAACGTCTCGGCGATGGAGGGGCAGTTCTCGCGTCGGTATAAGGGTGCTGGCCACCCACATACCAATATGGCAAAGGCCTCGTTGAATATGCTCACTCGAACCAGCGCTGAAGAGATGCTGAAAACCGACGGCATCTTGATGTCGGCGGTGGATACCGGGTGGATCACCGACGAACGTCCGCATGACTCCAAGGTCCGCATGGTTGCCGAAGGATGGCATGCGCCACTGGATTTGATCGACGGGGCTGCCCGTGTCTACCAGCCGATCGTGGATGGAGAACGCGGAATTGACCTTTACGGCTGCTTCCTGAAGGACTACGAACCTTCGCCGTGGTAAACGACGAAGGTCCGGTTGCTACTTCTTGAGTGTCAGCCGCACGGTGCGCACCTCGAAGGGGCCCAACGCCAACTGAAGCGAACCCTCGCTCAGCTCGATTGCACCGTCATCTAGGTGTTCTTCGAGCAAGCTTGCTGTGCTGGCCGAGCCCAGTTGGGCGTTGATCTTCAACTCTCCGTGAGCACGACGTCCTAGCGACTCGTAAACACGCACCACCAGGTCACCGGAGCGGTCAGCAGCTAGCTTCACGCTGGAAACCACCAGTCCATCGCCGGAGATAGAAACCAGTGGGGATACCTCTTGTGCTCCTAAGACCACGCGTTCATCACTGTTCAGAAGTGCGCCGGCTTCGGTAACTCCCGCGATATCCGCTCCGATGACCAGGCCATAACGGTGGGTTTGTATGCCCTGATCGGTGTGTGGATCCGGGAAGCGCGGGGCACGTAGCAAAGATAGGCGTACCGTGGTGGTGACCTGTGCATCCTTGGCATCACGAGTGACGTCAAAGCCGTAGATCGAATCATTGATCAGGCCTACCCCAAAGCCAGGTTCTGCGGCCAAGACAAAGCGATGCATCGAAGTTTCAAACTTTGCCGCTTCCCAGCTGGTATTCACATGTGTGACTCTCTTGTGATAACCAAACTGGGTTTCCGCGATGGTCTGCTCGGCACGAACATCAATGGGGAATGCGACCTTAAGGAACTTTTCGGCCTCATGCCAATCGGTGCTTTGGCTGATGTGAAGGGTGTTCGAGCCTGGGGCCAAGCTCAGTTCTTGTACGAGCTTTGACTGGGAGAAGCTACGAGTCACGGTGATGAGTTTTGCACCGCTTGGTGTCGTGGATAGTTCTAGTGAATCTACCTCGCGCAGGTCGGTCACCTGATTACGGTAGTACTTGTCGACATCCCAGGCGTCCCACATGTTTGGGAAGTCCTGATGCAATTGCAAGAGGTTTGCTTCTTGGCCAGCCGCGATCGACTCGCGACCAGTGGCCAGATCTATCGCCGAAGTGATCAAGCCTTGGGCATTGATACTTATTTGGACAACACCGTTATCTAAGACGTAGCCACCGTCAGCTTCCGAAACCTGCACAGAATCATCCTGGACGATCTGCAAGGACTTAGCCTGCCCGAAAGCTACCGCGTTGCGGGTAAAGGCTGCACCGTTGAAGGTTATGGACGTGGAACCGAAACCGGTCAATTGCTGTTGTGCAGCGAGAATCAATGCCTCGGCCTGCTCGATGACCTGCGCGTACCGGTCCACTACTTCACGATGTACCCAGGCGATGGACGTGCCTGGCAAGATGTCATGGAATTGGTGCAACAGCACGGTCTCCCACAGCTCGTCGAGCTGCTCGTACGGGTAGTCGGCTCCGGTGTAAAGCGTCGCTGTGGTGGCCCATAGCTCGGCCTCAACCAACAATTGCTCGGTACGACGATTGCCTTGTTTGGTCTGATGCTGGCTGGTAAGTGTCGCGCGGTGTAGTTCCAGATAGAGCTCGCCCACCCAGACCGGCGGGTTGGGAAGTTCCTTTTTGGCACGGTCGAAGAAGTCGTTGGGGTGCTCCCAGCGAACTTGAGCGCTGCCTTCCAAATTGGCTAAGCGCTTGGCCTTGCCGGCCATCTCGCGGGTAGTTCCACCGCCTCCATCTCCCCACCCCACCGGGGCAATGGAATTATTGGTGACACGCGCTTCACGGAACTGACGTGCTGCCTTGGCCACTTCCTCGCCGGAGAGCTGAGAGTTATAGGTATCCATCGACGGGAAGTGACTGAAAATGCGTGAGCCATCAATACCTTCCCAAGCAAAGGAGTGATGCGGGAACTTGTTCTGCTGATTCCAAGAGATCTTCTGAGTAAAGAACCACTCAAAACCGGCACGACGCATCAGCTGGGGTAGGGCAGGGGAGTAGCCGAAGGAATCGGGCAACCATACGCCCTTGGAAGTCACCCCGAATTCATCGCGGAAGAACTTCTGACCATAAAGGAACTGGCGAACCAGCGATTCGCCCGAGGGCATGACGGTATCCGACTCGACCCACATGCCACCCAAGGGGAGGAAACGTTCATCAGCAACAGCTTGCTTGACCCGATCCCAAACTTCCGGGCGGTGGGACTTGAGCCACTTGTATTGTTGGGCGCTGGACATGCCGTAGAGGAAATCGGGTTCATCTCCGAGCAACTCAACCATCGAAGAAGCGGTGCGTGAAACCTTACGGATGGTTTCTCGCAGTGGCCACAACCAGGCGGAATCAATATGTGAGTGGCCGATGGCAGAAATTTGATGGGCACTGTGTTCTGCCGGGGCAGCTAGTACCGAGGCGAGTTCATCACGTGCAGCCTGAGCGGTAGCGGTAATGCTTTGAAGATCAAGAACATCAAGTGCGTTGTCCAAAGCTTGAAGGATCTGCATCTTGCGCGGACTTTGCGGTAGTTGTTCTTGCAGGTCCAACAACACTTCGAGGTCTAAGGCCAGGTCTTGAACTACTGGCTCAAAGACGGCAAGGTCCACGCGCCGTAGGGTGTAGAGCTTTGAAGACGAAGAGGTGAGAATATCGCCCTGCTCGGTGGGCAAGAACGGGTGATGATCAAGCAGTACCGGATTGGATGCAGCCTCAAGATAGAGATCTACAGACTCGTTGCCAGCTGCCGATTCGGCGATAGGCACCCACTGATTGCGTGGGTTCAAAGCCTTGATGGTGATGCCGTCGGGGCGGTAAATGAGGCCCTCGCATTGGAAGCCTGTCATATTCACATCAAAGCCAAGATCTATAACAGCTTCGATGCGGCGACCAGCCCATTCGGCTGGAACCTGTCCTTGAAGATGGAACCACGTGGTGCCCCAAGCTGCACCCCATTGGGTGCCGACCGCTGTTGGCGTGTAGTTCAAAGCCAGAGCTTCAGCAGGGGCAATCGGTTCACCCGGAAGCTCGTGCCATGACACCTCCAATGGAATCGAGTCCGAGTAGATGGCAGGCAAAACTCTTTCCTGCAGTACTCGTTTGACTCGACCGGTGGTCAGGGAAGTGTCATCGTGCATGGCGGCCTTTCGAAGGTCGGATCCCCGAAAGTCAGCGGGGCAGTTCACTGCCAGACTATCGAAAAATATCTGATGAAATGCTATTTCTGGAGGGCGTGGGGATAGATTTCTGGCAAAAGACTTACGGTGGTGGCAACGGTGCGTCTTTTCTGGAAAAATCGCTGAAGCTCGAATCATTACCATCGGGTAATCTATCCAAGGCTCGATTAGCGGCCGGCGAGAGACATTCGCCGACGCGCACCATTGTGGAAAGGCACAATCGATCTATGCGCTCTGATGCACTGCAACGACGTGAGACGATCCTGCGCACGGCACGAGAACTCTTTGCCCAGCACGGAGCCAACGTGGCCATGGACGTAATTGCTGAACGGAGCAACGTCGGAATCGGTACCCTGTATCGCAACTTCGCAGCCCGACCCGAGCTAGTTGAAGAAGTCACGGTAACGACCCTTCAAGAGATTCTTGACGCGGCTCACAAAGCGCAGACAGACCTCCCTGCAGACCAACACGCATGGTCAAATTTCTTAGATCAGCTGGTCAACCTCAACCTGGGGGCGCTCAGTGAAGCGCTAGGTACCGCATTGCCTTCCACCTTGAGCGCGCGAGTACTCACCGTGCAACGTCAGTGCGCCATAGCAGTGAGCGAAGTCTTAGAAGCGGCGAAGGGCTTTAACCTGGTGCGTGCGGATCTAAACGGGGTGGAACTGATCACCGTTATCGGTGCGGCAACCAGACCGTTGGGGCGGGCCTTCAAAGATCAGGCGCCGCAACTTCAAGAACGTTTGGTGGCCATCATGTTAGATGGTTTGAAACCAGAGAATGCTACCGCCTTACCAGTTGAGAAAAGCCTGTAGCATCCGCCCCACAAGTTTCTCCCAGTTCCCGCGCAGTCACCGAAATTTTCTAGGCTTTTTAGCCTGAGAGGTCCTCAGCGGGCATGAACAAGGTTGGCGAAAGGTAGTTTTCCGTACTGTTCGCGGAAGCTTGAGTGATATGAAGCCAAGGTGGGGTTCAGTTCTTCGGGCGGCATTTCTTTCCAGGCCACGAGTAGCTTCCCAGCTCCCTTTAGCTGCCAAATCAGTCGACCATCCCAGTGTCCTGGTGGTTTGCCATTTCCGAAGTCAACAAATTCTTGGATCTGTCGGCGTAGTCCTCGGTTGCCTTGGCTGCCGGGACTGGCTTTGCCGATGTAGAGAACCTCGGCGCCTGCCACCCATTCGGCTGCCAATTGCTCAGATTTGAGTGAAGGATTTTTCTTCTTGAACACTCCAGCGGTGCTGCGGTTCAGGTAGCGGGGTTCAAAGTTTTTAGGTGCTACGAGAACAAAAATTCCTTGATGCTGAGGGATGCGGTTGATCTCCAATGAGGCCACGGAACGGAACCCGGTAAACCCGTTGTCCTTAAGGCTCAACTGGTCAAACTGCATCAATTTATTCCCGTCGTTGTGCTAGGCAAGGTCTACCGCCAAGGAAGTGACGACGATCTTTCAATTGTACTGGCCGCAAGGGTGTTTGTTCATTACCCCAACTGGCGACCCTTGGTTTCTGGCGCGAACTTCGCCATGAACACGATGGCCACAAAGACCAGCACCGTGGCACCAGCGAAAAGTCCTGGTAGTCCTACCACTGGCCACAATGCAGCGAAGAGTAGGGGCCCAAAGCCAGCAGCAAATCGTGACATGGTCGAGGCCCAGCCAAAGCCACTGGCGCGAAGCTCGGTCGGGTACATTTCGGAAACGTAGGCGTACAGCACCGGAATGGCTACCTGAACCACCACTCCGAAGACCAACACCCAGCCAACGGCAGCAGCTGGAACCTTGAGGTTTACTGCGACCAAAATCAGGATGAGCCCGGAGAGCGGAGCAGAGACGGCAAGCAGCCATTTGCGGCCAACCCGTTCCACCAGCAAGGCGGCAATCACCACGCCTATCAAGCCCATCAAAGCCATCACTGCCGTGGCAAAGAAGGACGTAGACTGCGCCATGCCGGCCTCGGTCAAGATGGAAGGAAGCCAAGTCAGTGCAAGGTAGTACACCAGTAGAACGGTGACGAATAGTAGCCAGCTGGTTGCGGTAATCTTCCACGAATAACGCCACAACGACACGACTTGGTCATACCAGCGCGCTGGGCGTTCTTGGGGCACCTGCTCAATGACGTAATCGCGAGCAGTAGCACCGGTACGCTGAACCAATTGGTCGATAACCTGTCGTGCTTCAGCGTCGCGGCCCTTCGCAGCTAGGTAGAGCGGAGATTCTGGAACTGAACGACGTACTAAGAAGACCACAAATGCGGGAAGAATCATCACTACTAGAATCAAACGCCAGTTATCCGCCGTGGCCATGACCCAGCCGGACACAAAGAAAGACAGCGCAGCCCCGATTGGCCACCAACCATCCATGGCGGTGAGTACTCGACCGCGTAGTTTGGCCGGTGTGAATTCGCCAACCAGCGCGTAGTCCACCGGGATGCAGCCACCTAGGCCAAGACCTGCCAAGAAGCGGAAAGCCACAAAAAAGCCGAAGTTCGGCGAGAGTGCGCCGAGGACAGTGAATATGGCGAACATCAGCAAGGTCAGGCTGAAGGCCTTCTTGCGTCCAAATCTGTCGGCGATTCCGCCCCACACAAAAGCGCCCAAGGCCATGCCAACCAAGTTAGAAGTGCCCAACAGCGCTGCGGTGGGGCGATCCAGCCCCCACTCTTTGGCAACCAGTGGAATGAGTGCACCGTTCAGGGTCACATCCCAAGCATCAAACATGAATCCCAAGCCACCAATGATAAAAATGGCGCCTTGAACCTTCCACTTAAACGGAAGTTCTTGAACGATGGTGGTGCCCGAAGGGCTAGGAGCAGAAGACACGAAGGTGCGCCTTTCTCAATGCGAGTCAAAGTTGTGTGTATCGCGTCGAAGCATAACCGAAAAGTACTCGTTGGTCGTAGCTCCCTACGCTTCTTTGCGTGGTGCGTCAAGGTCTGTTGTCGGGGCCTAGTTGGGAGTACTCTCTGGGCATGGGAGTAGATTGGACCGCTCTCGAAGAGGCGATACGGGTGACCGCCCTTCGGCACGCGGCGGAAGTAATAAGTGGACACCCCGACCAAGACTTCTATGCCATTGCCCTTCACGGGGTGAGCACCGAAGAAAGTGAAAGCATCGCCATGCCGTTGCTGGCACTGAATTCGGTCCAGGCTCTGGAACGTGATCGCAACGCTGCTTCACGAGAAGAATTGGTGGAGCGAGGCGAAGACGCCGATGATCTTGCCGACTATGAAGACCGCGAGGATGCGGACTTCGAGAGTTCAGAAGAACCTCAGGACGTCACAATCGATGAAGAGACCATGGTGATTTCCGACTCGGATGACCAAGAAGCCGAAGACCCTGAATCTGAACCAATCGACGACGAAGATCTGGATGAAGTGTTAGCTTCTCTCGAAGCTGGACTCGACGCAGACGATTCCGAAAGTTTCTATTCAGACAAGTGGGAACCAAGCGATTGGCACTGGTCAGCAATAGATTTGTGTGAGGATCCCGCGGCGAGCATCTGGTCTGATGCAATGACTGACCTAGCTGCCCACGAAGGGTGGGAAGTCACTATCAAACGCTACTATCACACGTTGGTATCCGTGGCTCAGAGTCTGCGCGAAGAACTGCAACAACGAACGTCAGCGGACTTGGTCTGTTATGTAGCGGATGAAGATCATGCTGAGAAATTGTTGCGCCTTTGCCTGACTGAGAAGCAACTTTCTAGGTATTTCCCGCAGCTTGCGCAGCTCGTTGAAGGGGCATGACACTAACTGAATAATACGCGCGCGCCTTCGTTAGAATGATGGCGGTGGCCTGTGCGCTGCCCGACCCATTCATTCTCACCGCCGGGAGAAAAATTTCGTGAGTAAGACCGTGCTGGACAAAGTCGCAATCCGTCGCGCACTGATTTCCGTTTACGACAAGACTGGTCTGGAGGAGCTGGCCGCCGGGCTGCACGCCGCGGGCGTTCAGCTGGTATCCACCGGCTCTACCGCTAAGAAGATCGCTGCAGCCGGAATCCCTGTGACTGAGGTCGAGCAGGTGACCGGTTCACCAGAAATGCTTGATGGCCGAGTCAAGACCCTGCACCCACGTATCCACGGCGGCATCCTTGCCGACCGCCGCGTGTCCGAGCACATGGACACCCTGTCTTCGATGGATATTGATCAGATCGACCTGGTGGTCGTGAACCTGTACCCATTCGTTCAGACCGTAGCTTCTGGCGCATCCCAGGACGAAGTTGTTGAGCAGATCGACATCGGCGGCCCAGCAATGGTTCGTTCGGCTGCCAAGAACCACGCAGCAGTCTCCATCGTTGTAGATCCAAACTTCTACTCGCAGGTCATCACAGCCGCTGCTGAAGGCGGCTTCGATTTGAAGACCCGTCAGCGCCTGGCCGCAAAGGCCTATGCGCACACCGCAGCATATGACACTGCTGTAGCTTCGTGGACCGCAAGCCAGTTCCTCGATGAAGATGGCGATGGCGTCATCGATTGGCCAGCTTATGCAGGCGTTGCCCTGCAGCGTGCTGCTTCACTGCGTTACGGTGAGAACCCACACCAGCAGGCAGCACTGTACGTTGACGAGGCAGCACCGGCCGGTATCGCTCAGGCTGATCAGCTGCATGGCAAGCCAATGAGCTACAACAACTACGTTGATGCTGATGCCGCGCTGCGCGCCGCTTTCGACTTCGAAAAGCCAGCAGTAGCGGTAGTTAAGCACGCCAACCCTTGTGGTGTAGCTGTCGCTTCGGATGACGCAACGGACCCAATCGCCGATGCTCACCGTAAAGCGCACGCAACCGACCCAGTTTCAGCTTTCGGTGGTGTCATCGCTGCCAACCGCACGGTGACCAAACAAATGGCTGAAACCGTCAAGGGTATCTTCACCGAGGTTGTTATCGCTCCAGACTTCGAACCCGAAGCAGTTGAGATCCTTTCGGCAAAGAAGAACATCCGCCTACTGGCACTGCCAGAGGGCTACGGACGCAACAAGAACGAGTTCCGTCAGGTCTCCGGCGGCATGCTGGTTCAGGCCGGCGACCGGATTGACGCCGAGGGCGATAACCCAGCTAACTGGACTCTGGCCGCCGGCGAGGCCGCCGATGCCGCAACCTTGGCTGATCTCGAGTTCGCATGGAGCGCAGTGCGCGCCGCGAAGTCCAACGCGATCTTGTTGGCCAGCAATGGTGCAGCAGTTGGCATTGGCATGGGCCAGGTCAACCGCATCGATTCCTGCAAGCTTGCGGTAGAACGTGCCAACACCTTGGGAGTAAAGGTCGAGTCCGGTGCAGATGCTGCCGGTGGCGCCGAGAACGCCGTTGGCGAGTCTGAGCAGCGCGCCAAGGGTGCAGTTGCCGCTTCGGATGCGTTCTTCCCATTCGCTGATGGCCTGCAGATTCTGATTGATGCCGGCGTGAAGGCTGTTGTACAGCCAGGTGGTTCGGTACGCGATGAGGAAGTTGTTGCTGCCGCGAACGAAGCTGGCATCACCATGTACTTCACCGGAGCACGTCACTTCTTCCACTAGAAGCACACGGTAGCAAGCCGTAAGAACTCAGGCCATGAACGCTTCGCTCGTTCATGGCCTGAGTTCTTTTATGCACCATGGTTATAGAAAGATGGCTTCGAGCGCCAGGCGAATAGCGCAGGTGGCACCCCTGCCCTGAGCAGGTTCGGATCGCGTGTTGGCCCTTCGCCAAACCACTTCAAAGCCGTTGTCGTCCATCTCAATAGCGCCGACGTCTAAGGTCGTAGCCAAAGCGTTGTCGACGTGCGCACCGAGGGATCCTGCGGACTCATATCGAAGGGTCTACTGACAGGTTTCGGTGCCCACTTGCCAGTAGTGGGGTACAGATTGTTCTTGAGCGGGAATGCAGCAGTAAAAAGTGCGCAGTGAAATCCCGGTCTGGTCCGCGATGCTTTCAACCGTGGTTGCTTCGATGCACTGTTGGGCAAAGAGTTCCGTTGCCGCGCGAGCTACTTCAAGTTCGGTAGCAAAGGTTGTGGACCTGCTGGTCAGCGAAGAAGGTCTCTTCATCACCGGTAGCGAAGTCTGCATCGCCGGCGAAAACCACTTCTAAGGATCCAATTGAGCAGACCCCTGCTCTAAACACTTATGGCCCGAGGTTCAAGACTTCTTGAAGCTCGGGCCATGCGCAATTCATCGGGTGGGTTAGTAGCGATCCGTCTAGGCCAGCGTCCTGTGCCGCAAAACGTGTAGCCGTCCCTTGGTAAGCAACCATGCCATTGCAGAACCTATACAGGGGACAACTAGCAGCATGATCGTCAACTGCGTCCACGGAATGATTAGTGCCATGTCCCGGAAGAGCAGCTGCAGTGTTCCTGTAGCAACAATGCCAGCCACAATTCCAAACAGCGTGCCGATTACGGAGGTCAAAAACAGCTGCGCCGCTGACAGCGACTTGCGTAGCCGTGGATCTGCGCCGATGCTGGCCAAGACCGAATGGTCTTCGCGTCCATCGGCCAACGCCAACCCGGCGGTAATACCCGTAGCACTGAAAGTGACCAAGGCGGAAACGCCAACCAGCAGCCACAAAGCGGAGGTCACGTTGGAATTCGGCCCGGTTTCCAGTTTTTCTGGTCCGTAGTTTTCTCCTGCTACCTCACTCAGTGCGGTCAGTAGCGTGTCGTTGACTGCATCACTGGGAACTTCGTTCAGAGATAGCAACACCAGTCGCTCATCGTAAGGCATCCCAATTCTTGAAGCAGTCTCCGGCGAAATAACCGCGTAGTAAGGGATGGGTTTGGTCGGTTCTTCAACGGTGGCCAACAACGGGAAACTGTGTTGGGGACTGAACGAGGTCCGTAGTGAAGACATTTGCTCGGAGGTACCTACCGATTCTTGGGGCTCGGCATCAGCATCATAGGAAATCAACGTTGTTGTCTCATCCGAGTTCAGATACACCGGATTGCTAACTACCGCCCCGCCCGAGGTCAAAGTTTGCAACGCTTCTGGGCTGGCTTTTCGTCCGAGCAAGGCTTCAAGGGTTTCTTCACCTCCGACAACGATGGTGGGAAGGCTACTGGAACCAGAATCATTGGCCATGGATCCCCGACACCGCCAATCTTGCAGATCAATAGGTTTCCCATCGGTAGCTACGAAACATTGATGGCCAACGGGTTCCTTGAGTGCCCACGTCGAACAATCTGGAGAATGCATGATTCCATCGATTTCAACGGAGTTTGGATCTAGTCCGGCGCATTCGTTCTGGTCGAATGCACCCTGGATGGCTGCGGCGCTAGTGCCATCTCCCAAAACCTTGAGCGCAGCACTCGACAATTCCTCGGCATTGATCTTTCTAGTAGTGAGCGCGTCGGAAGATGCCGTTCCCATAGCGCCGATGGAGCTAGGTGAATACTCAAAAACCGTCAGCGGCAACGCCATTTGGTTGAGGTTGTAACTCCACTGGTAATTATCGTTCTCAGTATGCGAAGAACTCGACCAGTAGATCAATATGGCACTAGATAGTGTTGCAGCTGCAAGTACCGCGGCTACGGCGGGGACGGTTCTTCCGGTGTTCCTAGCAGAATCGCGGGTCGCCAAACGTAGTGGAAGCGGAAGCCAAGCCGATTTTGCAGCCACTAGCCGGAGCAACGGGGCTGTCAGCAAGATGAGTGAGCTGATCAATCCGATACTACTCATAATGACCAAGGCCAGGGCAAGGTAACTGCGTAGTTCAAAATCGTGAATGATCTCAAACAGGGACAGCGAAGCGGATAACGCCAGCAACAAGAGTGATAGAGCCAGCCAGAATATACCCCGCCGCAGACTCTTGCGACTGTGATTGCCGGTTGTTCGGCCCGACTTGAGCGCAACATTCAAAGCTTGGTTTGCCACCATACGGGCGGGACCGTAGGCGGAGAGAACACCGGCGATAAGTGCCAGCAGGACGACTCCAAGCATCAGTGGCCAGGGAATGTGCAGCCAAAGCAGGTTTTCTCCGTTGTGGAGTTTCCAAAGTACCCAGGCAATGCCCACGCCCGTGCCCGCCAGCGTACCAGCGATGCCTCCGATCAGGCCCAGCCATAGGCCACTGGCGCTTACCACGGATTTGAGTGTACCCGCTTCGGCACCTGTTGCCGCAAGCAGGGCAAGATCTTGCTGCTGCTTACGAGTGCCTACCGCGAATGCTGCACCGGCCAGCAGCCCCACTTCCAACATCGCCAGAGAGGCGATCAAAGCGCCCGTCATGATGAGGTCGAGGCCATTGCCGCTCGGCGCATCCGCGAAGTCCTTCGCTGATGCTCCAACTTGTTCGGCAGGTGGGGGATTGCGCAGCAGTTCAGCGGAGGTCAGAATTGCTCCGCGTTGGTTCAGTTCGGTTGCCAGCGTCCAAGTGGCAGGTTTCTGCCCGAGAAGGTAATACTTGGTTTCATTGGGGCCGAGCACAAAGTTTTCTGGTAGGTCGTTCGCCGCGGCAAAGAACGTAGGAAACGAATCGTTGGAATTGCTATCGCGCACCATACCGACCATGGTGAATTCACCGGCATTGGTCGAGAATCGATCGCCTAACTGCAGGTCGAATCGTTGCATGAAGCCTGGGGTTCCGAAAGCTTCCATGTTGCTGGTGGCTTTGCGCCCTTCAAGCAGCTTGTATTTCCCATCGAAAGCGGGATTAAGGACGTCTCCGATGACCGCGTCGAAACTTAACGTAGCGTGCTCGCGTTCGGTCGTCAGGCTGATGCTACTCAGGGGCAGCACGTCGTAGTCAGGTAGTACCAGATCTTTGAAATCATCTAGAGTTCCGTTGCGTTGTCCAGATTCTGCGTCAGCATCGCTGATAACGCTACTCAAATCACCCTTGGGACTCTGGGAGATACCGGCGAGGTCCGAGTATTGGAGGCTGACGCGACCGGCGGTCTGGCCAAATTCGTTGGTTATGGTTTCTTCGGTGCTGGGCATCTTGCTGAATCCGGCGACAAGTGCAGCCGAAATCATCATGATGGGCACAGCGATGAGCGCCGCAATAAGTGTTGAACGGCCACGATGTCTTTTGATATCTCGCCAAGAGATTCGAAGCGCGAGTTTTAGTTGCTGTTTTTTGGCACGATGTTGTGGTTCAAGGTTCAGTGACATGATTAGTTGGCAGGAAGCTCCAGTAGATCTGTAGGATCATAGGATTGTGCTGCCTGGTCTACGATTCTTCCGTCCTTGAGAAAAAGTACCCGGTCAGCCCAACCGGCATGTCGGGCTTCATGGGTCACCAAGACAACCGCGCAACCGGCGTCTGCTCGATGACGCAGTACTTCCATGATTCCGTCGCCGGAGGCCGTATCTAGCGCACCGGTTGGTTCATCGGCCAGAATCAGGCGGCGCTGGCCAACTATGGCACGGGCGATGGCTACCCTTTGACGTTGGCCCCCTGAGATTTGGTCCATGAATCGGTCCGCCAGTTCGTCGATGCCCACGGAACGCAGTGCGTCCATGGCTTGGCGACGGGCTTTGCGGGACGGCACGCCATCTAGCTCTCTGGGCAAAGCGACATTTTCTACCGCCGTCAAAGACGGCACAAGATTGAAATCTTGAAAGACGTAGCCGATAGCTCGGCGACGAAGGCGTGCCAGCTCATTGATGTTCAGCGCACCCAATGGCGTGTTTTCAACGTAGATATCACCGCTGGTGGCTTTCTCTAAACCTCCTGCCAGGGTCAGCAATGATGATTTGCCGGAACCTGAAGGGCCCATCACTGCAACAAACTCGCCAGCAGACACGTCTAAGTTGATATCTCGTAGAGCACCCACGGAGTTCGCTCCGTTGCCGTATGTCATGCAGACTTTGCGTAGCTGTAGGACCTGATCGCTCATCGCGTCGGCTCCTTCGTCGCATTGGTCGGTTCTGCAGCGTGGGAGGCAGGACTCTTTGAGGTGCGGAAGCGATGTTTGCGCAGCCAGCCTTCGCAGTGATCAAGCCAGCGGATTTCGGCCTCTGCGCCAAAGACCAGTGAATCCAGCACGAGAATCCAGGCAACATCTTGCGAGTCATTGGAGTCCGACTTCGCTGCTTCACGGCGCTGCCGGGTATAAGTCTGCAAGTTGCGCATCGAAGCAGTGCGTTGCGCCTGCAAGAGCATTTCTACATCCACATTGTCTAGGGTCATTGCCAGGGACAACTTGATGGCCAGTTCGTTGCGGGGTGGATTAGTTGCAACAACGGGCGCGGCAAACCACTGGGAAACTTCGGCCTTGCCCGACGCGGTGATTCGGTAGACCACGTGACCTTCTCCGTCATCGCCGTCCTTGATGGCCAAGCCATCGCGCTCCAGCCGGTCAAGGGTCGTGTATACCTGTCCGATATTCAGTGGCCAGGTGGAACCGGTGCGTTCTTCGAATTCGCTGCGTAGCTGGTATCCATACATCGGCTGGTCGTGTAATAGGGCAAGAAGAGAATGTCGGATAGACAAGGGACCTCCGGAAGGTGCGTGGGAGATGCGAAATGATTACATACTGAGTATACGTTAAATATGGATACTGAGTATGCAAATGAACAGCGCATCCACCTCACTCGTTAAAAAGTGGAGAAATATTGTTCAACAACATCTTGCCAAGGTTGTTCAACAACCTGTAATGTCATGTGGGTTACATTGATTCTGTGACAGCTGTCACCACTATCGCATTGGAACGTCATCATGGCACTTCCTGAGTCAAAGACTGAAATGAGCCCCAAAGCGCGGCGCACCGCCCTGCTAGGCGCTATGTTCTTGATGGCCACCAGCGCCATCGGGCCTGGATTCATTACCCAGACCACCGAATTCACAGTGAAAATCGGCGCGGCCTTCGCCTTCGCTATTGTTGTGTCGATCCTCGTCGACATCGCGGTACAGCTGAACGTCTGGCGCGTTATTGGCGTCTCGGGCATGCGCGCTCAAGAACTTGGCAATAAGGTTCTGCCTGGTGTGGGCTGGTTCTTGGCAGCCCTTGTATTCATCGGGGGCATGGTCTTCAATATCGGCAACATCGCCGGTACCGGACTTGGCGTCAACGCGATGCTCGGTGTGGATGCCAAGATCGGCGGAGCGATTTCAGCTGTCGTCGCAATCCTGATTTTCCTGTCCAAGAAAGCCGGAATGGCTCTGGACCGCATCGTCGTGCTGCTCGGTGCCATCATGATCCTGTTGATGCTTTACGTAGCTATCGTCGCCGCCCCACCGGTCGGTGACGCTCTGCGCAACGTGGTTCTGCCAGAGAAAATCGACTTCCTGATTATCACCACCCTCATCGGTGGCACCGTTGGTGGTTACATCACCTACGCTGGTGCACACCGCATGATCGACTCGGGCACCAGCGGTATTGAGCACGTCAAATCAATTTCCAACATCTCGATCTTGGCTATCATCGTCACCGGTGTCATGCGAGTGCTCTTGTTCCTGGCGATCCTCGGCGTTGTTGCCGGCGGCGTGGTGCTGGCCAGCGATAACAAGGCAGCTGAAGCTTTCGGCCACGCCGCAGGCGATATCGGTATTCGAGCCTTCGGCATCATCCTGTGGGCTGCGGCTCTGACCAGCGTTATCGGCGCCGCCTACACCTCGGTTTCATTCATCACCAAGCGGACCACCTCAGAACGAACCCGCAATTTGATCACGGTCGCCTTCATCGCAGTCTGCGGCATCATCTACCTGTTCCTGGGTAAGGCACCAGCAACCTTGCTGATCTTCGCCGGAGCATTCAACGGCTTGATCTTGCCTGTCGGTTTCGCAGTTCTACTTTGGGTTGCGTGGCGTCGTCGGGATCTCATGGGTGGCTATAAGTACCCGAAGGTCCTGCTTCTGGTGGGCGTGCTCGCATGGCTGTTGAGCGTGTTCCTCGGATGGAACTCGTTGGCCGGGCTAGCAGCGCTCTGGCAGGGCTAAGGCAGGTAGACCGTGAGTAACATCAGTGACATGACCGTGGCCGAACGTTCGGCATTATCCCCAAGCCAAGCTCGTGAGTTCTTCCGCGAAGGCCAAGTGCTTCCCACCGCTGGAATCAGCGCTGGGTATGCGCAGGCGAACCTCATGATCGTGCCGCGAGCACTAGCGTTTGATGTTCTGCTTTTTGCCCAGCGCAACCCCAAATCCTGCCCGGTGCTGGGCGTGCTTGAAGCAGGGGAAGTGTCCGGCGAACTACTGGCTGGCGGAGACATCAGAACCGATGTTCCGAAGTACGTGGTCTATGAAAATGGGGTCAAGGTTGCCGAACCCACCGACCTGACCGAGTATTGGCGCGATGATTTGGTCACCTTCATCATTGGCTGTTCGTTCACCTTTGAGTCAGCCTTGATGGACAACGGAATCTCCGTCGCGCACATTGATCAGGGTGTCAATGTGCCCATGTATAAGACCACTACGCGCAGCACCACTGCTGGGGTGATCTCCGGTCCAATGGTGGTGTCGATGAGGCCCATACCGGCGTCGCAGGTAGCGGACGCTGTTCGGATTACCTCGCGATATCCAGCGGTGCATGGGGCACCGGTACATATAGGCAATCCGGAAGAGCTGGGAATTACTGACCTGTCGAAGCCAGACTTTGGTGACGCGGTGCAAATTCCCGAAGGTAGTATTCCGGTGTTCTGGGCTTGCGGCGTCACGCCACAAGCAGCTGTCATGGAGTCGAAACCATCGCTGGCCATCGGGCATGCACCTGGCCACATGCTGATCACCGACATCAAAGATTCGCAATATCAGGTGCCATAACAACGAAGTGCTGCGGTGTTCATCCCTTCCGGGAAGAACACCGCAGCACTTATTTAAACCGCAATTCTTCTCTAGTGTTGGCTAACCCAAGCCTCTACTTCTGCCAACCGCTCGCTCTTCGAAGAATCGTCAATGAACGAGGATTCAAAAGAATTTCGGGCCAACTGTGCCAATTGCTCGGTGCTGAAATTGAAAGCCTTCATCAGCGAAGCGAAGTTGGCGTCCATGTACCCGCCGAAATACGCCGGATCATCGGAATGCACCGAAACCTTCAGTCCCGCCTCAAGCATGGATGGCAACGGATGATCCGCCATGGTGTCCACCGCACGCAGACGGATGTTTGACAGCGGGCAGACGGTCAGCGGCATCTGTTCTGCAACGAGTCGCTGCACCAGCTTCTCATCGTCCAAGCAGCGAATGCCGTGGTCCACCCGCTCTACCTTGAGCAGATCCAAAGCCTGCCAAATGTAGTCGGCTGGGCCTTCTTCGCCGGCGTGGGCGACAACGTGCAAACCACTTTTGCGGGCTAGATCGAAGACGTCAACAAAGAGTTCTGGTGGGAATCCCAGTTCGGAGGAGTCCAAGCCGATTCCATCGATGTCGTGCTTCTGCGCGATCATTAGGCGCAAAAGCTCCAACGCTTCGCTGGCCGGCGCATGGCGCCAGAAGCAGGCGATGAGTTTGTGTGAGATTCCCCAGCGATCCTGCGCTTCGCTCAACGCGTCACGAATACCCGCAATGACATCGCGCAGGTCCATGCCGCGCTCCACATGGGCCTGAGGGTCAAAGAACAATTCCACGTGGCGCACGCCTGAAGCGTGTGCGCGCTGCAAGTAGGCCATGGTGATTTCGTAGAAATCTTCGCGGGTGCGAAGTACCAGCATGTTGGCGTAGAACAGGTCAAGGAATGACTGCAAGTTGCTGAACTCATACTGTGCCCGCAGCTCGTCGATTGAGCTGTAGGGCAGATCAATTGAATGCTTGTCGGCCAGCGACATGATCATCTCGGGCTCTAGAGTTCCTTCGAGATGGATATGTAATTCGGCAACGGGCAAGTTCACAGGGTGGAACCTTTCAGCAACGACTATAGGGTGCGGTCCTTGGTCTAGCCAGGAACGCGCAAGATTGCCTTAAACCATACGCCGACAAGCTAGGTGCAGGCAGGTCGAAATATCAATCGTGCAGCCAACTTGGCAGGTGAATATCCTTGGATTTTCATCGTGATGACCCATCCGCGAAAAGAACTCATTGCAAGGTGCCGGGGGCGCTAAAAGTGGCGGAATCACAATGAATATTTCGGCTGTTCGTGCCAGGCCAGTCAGGTCTCATTGGTCAAGCGCAACGACGGTGGATCTGGCGTAGCGAAGTCTGAAGAAGCTCAATGGCCATGTTGTCGGTGAGACAGAAATCGCAAGACTGACACGGAGGCGCAACCAGCGTTGACGCTATTCGGATGCCTTGTTGATGTGTTCGAGCAACTCTGCTTCAGCCTTGTCCAAGTACCCGCGCAGGGCCGTGGCTGCTTCATCGCGTTGGCCCTTATTCAGTAGTTCAACCAGGCGGGCATTTTGCTCCACATAGTGCGAGTGGAAATCAGGGGCGTCGCTCATTGCGTGGAAGACCAAACGCATTTTGGCCAGCACACGTCCCATGAGCTCTTGGACCAAAGCGCTGTCAGAGGATCGAACCAGCTGCTGATGGAACGCCTGATTGGCACTAGCCATTCGTGGAATGTCTTTGGCCGCCAAAGCCGCACGAGCTTCAACAATGATCTTGCCCAGCTGCTCCAAATCCAGTTCTGGACCCCAAGCCAGGCAAGCAGGCTCAATGGTGCGTCGCACCGCATAAATTTCGCGCACATCATCAGCATCGGGAGACGCAACAAAAACCCCGCGGTTGGGGATTCGGGTGATGATCAGTTCACTGTCGAGCAGGGTGAAGCTTTCACGCAAGGTATTGCGTGAAAGCCCCAATGACTCCGCCAAGGACTGTTCAGACAGCTTGTCTCCGGGCAACAATTCACCTTCAGCGATGCGAGTGCGCAAAAGGTTCGCGGCCCAAACGCCGCTGTGCGCATGGGGCGCTTTGGCCGGAAGCTTGGAGACATTGCTGCTGGATTTCATTAGTCCAATTTATCCCAACTCGTTGCCTAAAATAGAACGGGCGGAGGTCCAGTTACTGGATACTGCCCAGCGCGTCGGAACGACGTACCGCAGCCCCAACGTCAATACTGCCTGCGGTGAATACTCCGTCGCGATGGGCCGCTACGGCAGACTCCATTTTCATGGCTTCAACCACGGCGACGGTTTGCCCCTTGGAAACGGTCTCACCGTCTTCGACTGCGAAGCGCACGAGATTGCCATCCATTGGGCTGAGTACGGAGGAAGCATCTTGCTCGGCAGTATCCTGGGTCTGAGCTGTCTGGGAGGAACCAGCACCCGATGGGTTGCGCAAGGCGTTGGTGAGAGCGGCGGGTAATCCGAGTTGGACCGCCTTGCCGTCGAGCTCAATGGTGATCGTTTCCCGGCTGGTATCTTGCTGGTCAAGATCCATCTCATCGCTGGCCTCGACTTCATTGAGGAATTCGTCCTCAATCCAGGTCGTGTAGACCTTCAGCTTTTCCCCATTAAAGTCTTCGTGGTCGATGACCGCACGGTGGAACGGTAGGACCGTCGGAACGCCGGCGATGGTGATCTCCTCCAGAGCCAGGCGGGCTCGACGCAACGCCTGATTGCGGTCGGCTCCGTGCACAATGAGCTTGGCAATCATTGAATCGTAGAACGGTGGAATGACTGAACCGCTGCGAACACCAGAATCGATACGCACCCCGGCGCCCGTGGGTGCCTCGAAGCGCTCTACGGTGCCCGGAGCTGGAAGGAATCCGCGGGCAGGGTCCTCGGCGTTAATACGGAATTCAAAGGCATGGCCCTGGGGAGTTGGGTCTTCGCTCAGTGATAACGGCAGGCCATCAGCGATGCGGAACTGCTCTGCCACCAAATCCACGCCAGCGGTTTCTTCGGTGATCGGGTGTTCCACCTGCAAACGGGTATTGACCTCCAAGAAGGAGATCAGGCCGTCTTGGGCAACCAGATACTCGACGGTGCCGGCGCCAACGTAGCCAGCTTCCTTGCAGATCGCCTTCGCCGATTCGTGGATGCGGGTTCGCTGCTCATCGCTGAGGAACGGCGCCGGTGCTTCCTCCACCAGCTTCTGGTGACGGCGCTGCAGCGAGCAATCACGGGTACCAACGACGACAACATTGCCGTGGGTATCAGCTAGAACCTGTGCCTCAACATGTCGTGGCTTGGAGAGGAAACGCTCCACGAAGCATTCACCGCGGCCAAAGGCCACGGTGGCCTCACGCGTGGCAGACTCGAAGGCCTCGGAGATTTCACCGAGCGAATACGCGATTTTGATGCCGCGGCCGCCACCGCCAAAGGCAGCCTTGATAGCTACGGGCACACCATATTCCTCGGCAAAGGCACGAACCTCTGCAGCATTTTCGGCAGGACCATCGGTGCCTGGTGCCAATGGTGCCCCGGCACGAACGGCAATCTGACGAGCAGTGACCTTATTGCCCAGTTCCTCAATGGCCTGCGGCGAGGGGCCGATCCATTTCATCCCAGCGTCAATCACCGCCTGGGCAAAGTTGGCGTTCTCCGAAAGGAAACCATAGCCAGGGTGTACCGCGTCGGCCCCGCAGCGCTGGGCGATCTCAATGATCTTCTCGATATTCAAGTAGGTCTCAGCACCGGTGGATCCATGCAGCGGGTATGCCTCGTCGGCACGCCGTACGTGCAAGGCGTCGGCGTCCGGGTCCGAGTAAATTGCTACGGAACTAATATTTGCGTCAGTGGCCGCCCGGGCAACGCGAACTGCGATTTCGCCGCGGTTGGCGATCAGTACCTTTTTCATGACAATCCTAAGAAGTTACTTGGCCGTCAAAGCGGCGGGGGACTGGAGGACAAAACGAATCTTGCTTCCCGGGGGAAGCTGGGCTGCAGCGCTGAGGTCTTCAGCGATCACCGTGGCGATCACCGGGTAGCCACCGGTGACCGGATGATCAGCGAGGAACAGCACAGGAAGGCCCGACGGTGGAACCTGCAAGGAGCCTCTGGCGACGCCTTCACTGGCGAGCTCCCCGGAGAGAACACGCTGTAAGGGCTGCTGGTCGGTCGACAAGCGGATGCCCACTCGGTTCGACTCGCTGGTGACATCCCAGAGCTGTTCGGTCAGCTGTCGCACCCCGGATGGGCCAAACCACTCGGTGCGAGGTCCGGCGATCACCCTGAGCTGGTACACTCCCTGCTCATCGGGAACCGGTAGGGTGCTCGGCTGCGGATTGCCGACTATGCGTCCGATGGCTGGCTGCCTGACCGGAATGACGGATCCGGAAACCAGTGGATCGGGGCCAACCCCAGAGAGTGTGTCGGTGGACAGGGAACCCAGAACCGGTGTGAGCGCAATGGTTCCACGCACCGCGAGGTAGCTGCGCAACCCCAGGCCGTCGGGCTCCACGCTCAGGCGCTCGCCGTTCAGTAGTGCAAAGGGAGCGTTGCTGGCGACCTGCCGTGGGGTGCGTAGTTGGTCATCCTCAGCCGGGGTAATCCACAGCTGCGCTTGCGCCCCGGTATGTGCCAAAACTTGATCGCCGCTGGCTTCGAGGGTGATGCGGCTGCCCAGATTTTCAATGACCGCCTGGCCTGCCGGGTTGCCGACAAGTCGATTGGCTTGGTGGAATGCGGCGGGGTCTGCCGCTCCGGCGACGCCGACTCCGAGGTTTCCGTAACCGATGCGTCCGGCATCCTGGAGCAGGGACTGCAGCCCTGCATCGATGATTTTTAGGCCACCGCCAGGTGCCTGCGCTGGCGCTTCGTCTCGTGCGGCGGGCGCGTGGCTCACCGAAATTTTCTGGGTAGCCGGGATGAACTGCACAGTATCTTGTGGTCGGATCAACGCTGGATTTTCGCGCTGTAGATCCCACATTTGCAGATCGGTATGCCCGATCAACTGCCAGCCACCGGGGGATTGGCGCGGATAAACAGCCGAGTATTCGCCGGCTAGGGCCACTGCTCCGGCGGGCACTTTGGTGCGCGGGGAGTTTCGGCGTGGGACATTCAAGACGTGGTTTTCGCCGAGAAGATAGGCGAAGCCGGGAGCGAATCCGCCAAATGCTGCCCGCCATTTCTGGCTTGTATGGGCATTGATGACTGCTTCGGTGCTCAGTCCGGTCAGCTCGGCGACTGCCGTCAGATCCTCACCATCATAATGAACTGGTACTTCTACCAGCTTGCCCGCGTCCTGAACCGCAGAAGCTACTTCAAGTTCTGGCAAACTTGCCAGGGCTTGTTCGGCGCTCTGCGGCGAATCAAACTTCAGTAATACTGTCTGGGCAGCGGCCAAGAGATCGCGCTGTCCGGATAGGGGAGTAGAGGCTAAGGCGGCATTGAGAGCCAGGACAGCATCGAGAGAGTCGAGGTCGACGAGTAGATCATTGGATCCAGCCCGGTGGATAGCGCGGATGCTCACGCGAAGCTCCGGATCTGTACTCCGGCGTTTTCTAATCCGGCGCGGACAGCACGAGCCATGGCGACAGCGCCGGCGGTATCGCCGTGAAGGCAGATGCTTTCGGCTGGCATGGTGATTGTGCTGCCATCGACAGCAACGATGGTTCCTTCGGTGGCCAGACGGATCATATTTTGGGTGACCGCCTCGGGGTCATGCAGTACCGCGTTGGCTTCGCGGCGGGAGACCAAGGTGCCATCGGGGTTGTAATTGCGGTCGGCAAAAGCTTCGGCAACGCCGCGTAGCCCGGCGGCCTCGGCCTTGCGCAGGGCGAGCGATCCAGGTAGGAGCAACACCGGAAGGTCCGTGCCGAAAGCCTTGATGGCATCGATGACGGCCTGTGCATGTACCTCGTGGTGCACGATCGTGTTGTAGAGGGCACCGTGGGGTTTGACGTACTTGATTTCTGCCCCGGCGCTGCGAGCTAGAGCCTGCAAGGCGCCGAGTTGGTATAGGACGTCGTCAGCTAGCTCGGTCGCCGAGCAGTCCAGGAAACGACGGCCGAAGCCGGCCAGATCCCGGTAGCCTACGTGCGCGCCGATGGTGACGTTAGCACTGACGGCATCGCGGCAGGTTTGTGCGATGGTGCTTGGGTCCCCGGCATGGAAACCGCAAGCGATATTTGCCGAGGAGACGGAGGTGAAGATGGCGGCGTCATCGCCCATCTTCCAGTTGCCGAAAGACTCGCCTACGTCTGAATTCAGGTCTATGAATGGCATTGTGATCCCCGTCTCGTGAACATGTCTTGGTAAAAGAATGCCCTACTTTCGATAATTGTTCAACAATCTGAGAAAGGTTTCGAAAAATTCAACGCGCTACTGGGGATGTTTAAGACAGGCCTACTGCTTTCCCCTGACCGTCAACACCCATGCGCAGGGCAGCCGGCACCTTGGGTAGCCCCGGCATCGTAGTTAATGCTCCGGTGATGGCAACAATGAAGCCCGCGCCGGTTTTGGGAATCAATTCGCGGATCTGCAGTCTGAATCCTTGCGGGGCGCCGAGCAGCTGAGGATCATCGGAGAAGGAATACTGCGTTTTCGCTATGCAGACCGGCAATCGATCCCAGCCGTTGGCATGGATCTGCTCCAGCATTCGCTGCGCCTTAACCGAATACTCGACGCCTTCGCCACCGTAGATTTCTTGCGTCAAGGTCAGAATTTTCTCTTCTACACTTTGATCGAGGTCGTACAGGTGCTTGAAATCTGCAGGGGACTGGATGGCCCGCACTACTGCCTCGGCCAGTGCGCCGGCCCCTGCGCCACCCTGACCCCAGACATCGGCCACCGCACAGGCAATTGCATTCTCGGCCGCCCAGTCGGTGACGACCTTGAGCTCAGCCTGGGTGTCCTTGCTGAATTGGTTGATGCCAATGACCGGTGGGATGCCGAACTTCTGGATGATGGAGACATGGCGAGCGAGGTTGGGCAATCCGGCGCGCACGGCGTCGATGTTCTCGGCACCGAGCTCTTCTTTGGCAACTCCACCATGCATTTTTAAGGCACGAATGGTCGCAGTGATCACCACGGCGCTCGGGGCGCAATCGGCATATCGAGCCTTGATGTCCATGAACTTCTCGGCCCCAAGATCGGTGCCGAAGCCTGCCTCGGTCACCACAATGTCCGCCAGAGATCGAGCCGTGTTGGTGGCGATAGCCGAATTGCACCCGTGGGCAATGTTGGCGAAGGGCCCACCATGAATGAACGCTGGGGTGCCGGCGATGCTCTGTACAAGATTCGGTTTGATCGCGTCCTTGAGCAGCAACGTCAAGGCTCCAGCTGCGCCTAAGTCATCGACGGTCACCGGTTTCATCTCATATGTATAGCCGACGGTCATGCGGCCAAGTCGTGCGCGCAAATCTTCAAGACCGGTGGCTAGGCAGAAGACTGCCATGACTTCAGAGGCTGCGGTAATCTCGAATCCGGTCTCGCGCGGGACGCCATCTGTTGGCCCGCCCAGTCCGATCACCACGGTGCGCAAGGCGCGATCATTCATATCCAGGACGCGCTTGAAGGTGATGCGTTGCGGGTCGAGGCCCAATTGGTTTCCGTGGTGCAGGTGGTTATCGACCAGCGCCATCAGCAGGTTGTTGGCGCTGGTGATGGCGTGGAAGTCCCCGGTGAAATGCAGATTGATTTCATCCATCGGCAGCACCTGCGACTGGCCTCCGCCGGTGGCCCCGCCCTTCATGCCGAAGCTCGGGCCCACCGAAGGCTCACGCAGGGCGATCATGGTTTTTGCCCCGGTTGCTGCCAAGGCATCGGCCAAGCCGACCACCATGGTAGTTTTCCCCTCACCGGCGGGAGTCGGAGACATTCCGCTGACCAGGACTACCTGTCCGCGGCGTGTCCTATTTCCCGTGAGTAACGAGGGGTCGACCTTGGCCTTGTAGCGTCCGTAGGGTTCCACTGCCTCGTGTTCAATTCCTGCATTCGCGGCAATGTCTGCGATGGGCTTGAGCACTGTTCGTGAAGCGATCGCTAGATCACTCATGTCGGCTTCTGGCGTCGTTGCCATGCTGCGTCCTCTCTGCTGACCCGGAGAATCCGGAATGCGAGGAAGACCAAGGTCAGTGGTATTCCCCGATGTGCCTTCAAGCTACCACCAGAGGTTCCACCGCCCGAGCAACGTGGCCCGCACTTCGCACCACGAAATGCTCAAGCCCCACCGATTCCTATCGACGCTGTGCTGGAGCAGAGCCCTTGATGCACACAGCGAAGACGATCCCTATCGTTGCCAGCACTGCACCGATGATGAACGCGATATGAGCGCCCGAGAACAGGGCCTGCGCAGCGTCAGTACCGGCGTCAATTTTCGCCTTCGAGATCACAGACATCACCGTGACGAAAATGGTGGTGCCGATGGCTCCGCCTAATTGCTGTCCAGTGTTGAAAATGGCAGAACCGTGGCCGAAGAGCCGCGGATCCAGGGTCGCCATGGCCGAGGACATCAACCCGGTCATCAGCAGTGCCAGACCGATGGAGAAGACGATATGGGTGATCATGAACATCCACAATTGCGTTTCCGCGTTGATCAGCGTGTAAAGCCACTGGCCGGCGGCGAGCATGATGGCACCGGGGATCAGGACTGGACGTGGACCGTGCTTGTCATAGATGCGACCGAAAATTGGAGAGACAATCGCCTGAGCGACACCGCCAGGAAGCAACATCATGCCGATCTTCAAAGAATCGATCCCCTTGCCTGATTCAAGCAGCAACGGAACGATCATCAACGAGCCGAGCAGGGTGCCAAAGGCGATCATGATCATGATGATCGCAAAGGTGAACCCTCGGGAGCTGAAGGCGGAGAGGTTCAGTAGTTCTCGGCCCTGTCCGGTCAGCTTTAGCTGTCGCTTGATGAAAATCGCTAGCGAAACCAAGCCAACGACAAAGCTGAGAATCGTCAGTGCCGGGTTGGTCGAGGCGTGCTCGATGCTAGAAATGCCGTACACCAAGAAACCAAAAGCCAGTGCGGAGAGGACAACTGACAAGCCGTCCACTCGAATGTTGCGCGCAGTAGATGGAACCTTGAAGAAAATGATTCCCAAGATCAGCACTACCGCAGCGATGGGGAGCATCATCGCAAAGATGTAGTGCCATCCCAGGGCGTGCACTACGGCGCCTGAAACGGTGGGGCCGATCGCAGGACCCACGCCAATGACGATGGAGTTTAAACCCATGATGGTGCCGCGCAGGTGGACCGGTACCAACGTGAGGGTAGTGGTCATGAGCAACGGCAAGATGATGGCCGTGCCCAGCGCCTGAATGATGCGGGCTAAGAGCAAGAAGGCAAAACTCGGGGCAGTGACCGCGATGACTGTACCCACCAAGAAGCTGATGATGGCAAACATGAACAGCGAACGGTGGTTGAACCGCTGCAGCAAAAAGCCGGTCGTTGGGATAACCACCGACATGGTGAGCAGGAAGCCAGTGGTGAGCCACTGGCCGGTCGCGGCAGTGATATCCATATCTGACATGATTCCTGGCAGTGCCACCGTCAACACTGTTTCATTCAGAATCATCATGAAAGCTGCCAACGCGAGCGCGGCAATAATGCCGGTGAGCGCCTTGGTGCTCAACGCTGCTTGAGCGGACTGTGGGGGTGAAGCTTGGGGCTCAGTTTTTGTAGGTTCTGACGTCACTTTTTCTCTTTCTCGGAATCCTCAACTGTCAAATAGTGTCATAGAGTGACACAATTTCGTAAGGAAAAGTGTCAGAGTGTGACAGGAAACTAGTTTTCTTCCGGCTTATGAGACGATCGCTAGAAGTTAACAGGTATGGAGGAATGCATGGGGATTCGAGATGAGCGCAAGGCTGAGACCTCGCGCAAGATTCAAGCAGCTGCATTGGACCTTGTTGAAGAGTTCGGTTTGGAAGCCACGACCGTTTCACGAATTGCGCAGCAAGTGGGCATCTCGGATCGCACGTTTTTCCGCTATTTTGATTCCAAAGAATCAGCCATCGTCCCTGGGCAGGGCGAGCTGGTTACCGCGTTGACGGGCCTTGAACTTGCCGCGGGCGCTACTCCGGCATCGATATTCCAGGCTCTGTTGCAAGTGTGCAGGGATCATTTTTCTGCAGAAATTGAACAGCATGAATTCCGTCGCGTGACGCGCCTGATGGTCTCTGTCCCTAAGCTGCTGTTAATCGCGACCAGTAGGGAACAGGAGCTAGTTGTTGAGCTGAGTCGGTCGCTGGTCGACCGGGGTTTGGTTACACAAATGCAGGCGTTATTGATTGCTGAGATGGTCGCGTCCAGCTGGCGCGTCGCTTGGCAGTGTTTCACTCAAGCTGAAAGATCTGGAACTAGCGCTGTGCCTTCCGAATTCTTTGAGCAGGCGCTCAAAGAGATGGTGCAAATTTCCTCCACTGGCCTAGCGCTTTCCTGAGTGGCGCCGGAAGCAGCATTGAGTTATGGGAGATTAACTTAAATGTGACAAAGTGCTCCCATGCTATTCATCCCGGTATTTCGGGGCAAAAATGAGATTCCCAAAGGTGATTCGCACCCCGCGGAAGTGTGGTGCAGAGCAAAATCGGGTAGATTTGGAACGTTGAGTTCAGGGCGGTTAACCCCGCTTCCGCACGACGTTCAGGGAGACGCCACACCTATGGCAAAGATTATTTACACCCATACCGACGAAGCGCCAATGTTGGCGACCCACTCGTTCCTGCCAATCGTTGAAGCTTTTGCTTCGACCGCAGGCGTGGAACTGGAGACCCGCGATATCTCGCTGGCAGGCCGCGTTATCGCTACCTTCCCTGACTATGTCACCGAAGAACAGCGCATTTCCGACGCACTGGCCGAACTTGGCGATCTTGCCAAGTCCCCAGAAGCTAATATCATCAAGCTGCCAAACATCTCGGCATCCATTCCTCAGCTCAAGGCTGTTATCGCTGAGTTGCAGGCCGCCGGTTACGCATTGCCTGACTACCCGGACAATCCTTCCTCCGATGAAGAGACCGACGTCCGCGCACGTTACGACAAGATCAAGGGTTCTGCAGTGAACCCAGTGCTGCGTGAAGGTAACTCTGACCGCCGTGCACCACTGAGCGTAAAGAACTACGCTCGCAAGTACCCACACTCCATGGGTGCATGGACCGCTGACTCGAAGACCAACGTCGCCACCATGGGTGCTGACGACTTTGCTTCGAATGAGAAGTCGGTTGTTATCGATGCAGACAAGAAGATCTCCATCCGCTTCGTTGGCGAAGACGGCGAAGTTAAGGTTCTGAAGAAGCCTTTCGATGTCCTCAAGGACGAAGTTATCGACGGCACCGTCATGCACGTTGCTGCTCTTTCTGAGTTCCTCAAGGCTTCGGTTGCTCGCGCCAAGGAAGAGGGTGTGCTCTTCTCGGCACACCTGAAGGCCACCATGATGAAGGTTTCTGACCCAATCATCTTCGGTCACGTCGTCAAGGCATACTTCTCAGAACTGTTTGACACCTACGGTGATGAGCTGGCAGCAGCCGGCTTAAACCCGAACAACGGCCTGGCAGCAATCCTCGGCGGCCTGGATGAACTCTCCGACGAGGTTCGCGCGGGCGTTGAGAAGCTGATCGCTAAGGGCCTTGAGGAAGGTCCAGCAGTTGCCATGGTCGATTCCGACAAGGGCATCACCAACCTGCACGTCCCATCGGACGTTATTGTTGACGCTTCCATGCCAGCCATGATCCGTCTGGGCGGCAAGATGTGGGATGCCAAGGGCAACACCGCAGACACCTTGGCTGTTCTGCCAGATTCCTCCTACGCAGGCATCTACCAGGTTGTTATCGATGACTGCCGTGCCAACGGCGCCTACGATCCAACCACCATGGGTACCGTGCCAAACGTTGGTCTGATGGCTCAGAAGGCTGAAGAATACGGTTCCCACGACAAGACCTTCGAATTGGCTGCTAACGGCCACGTTCAGATTGTTGATGAGAACGACACCGTTCTGATTGAACACCAAGTCTTCGCCGGTGACACCTGGCGTGCATGCCAGACCAAGGACGTTGCCATTCGCGACTGGGTCAAGCTGGCCGTAAACCGCTCCCGTGCCTCCCAGACCCCAGCAGTGTTCTGGCTGGATGAGAAGCGCGCACACGACGCCGTGCTGATCGCCAAGGTCAACGAATACCTGAAGGAACTGGATACCGATGGCCTGACCATCGAAATCCTGTCCCCAGTTGAGGCAACCCAGTACACCATTGATCGCATCCGCAAGGGTGAGGACACCATCTCGGTGACCGGTAACGTACTGCGTGACTACCTGACCGACCTGTTCCCAATCCTGGAACTCGGTACCTCGGCCAAGATGCTCTCGATCGTTCCACTGCTGGCTGGTGGCGGACTGTTTGAGACCGGTGCCGGTGGATCGGCTCCAAAGCACGTGCAGCAGCTGATCAGCGAAAACCACCTGCGTTGGGATTCGCTGGGCGAATTCCTGGCACTGGCAGCTTCCTTCGAGCACCTGGCCGTGAACAACGACAACGCTCGCGCTCAGGTTCTGGCAGACACCCTGGATGCCGCAACCGGTACCTTCCTGCTGGAAGACAAGTCGCCTAAGCGCAAGGTTGGCGAACTGGATAACCGTGGCAGCCACTTCTACCTGGCTAAGTTCTGGGCAGAGGAATTGGCTAAGCAGGACAAGGATGCTCAGCTTGCTGAGGCCTTCTCCGCTGTTGCTAAGGCACTGGGCGAGAACGAGGAAGCTATCGTTTCCGAGCTCGCCGAGGTCCAGGGCCAGGCCGTGGACATCGCTGGTTACTACCGTCCAGACGAAGCCAAGACCGCTGCAGTCATGCGCCCAAGCGCAACGCTGAACAAGGCTCTGGAACTGCTGACCAAGTAGTCTTCCCGAGTTAAACAGGCAGGCGCCGCCCCCGTTGGGGTGGTGCCTGTCTGCTTTAACGGTCGAGGGCAAAGCCGGACTGCTCATGTGTTCCTACGACCTATGGTGCGATCACGTCTATCGCGTTATCTTGAGTGAGTGCATAGGAGGTGGTCGTGTATGTCATTTATCATCGTTCGGGATCTTGACGACGCAGTGAAGCAGCAACTGGCTACACAGGCGAAGGAACACGGCCGGTCCATGGAAGCCGAAGTCCGCGACATCCTCACCAAGGCGGCGCAACGGCCGAATATCGGCATGGCGTTGCTGGTTGCGACTCAAGAGGCCGGTGGTGTCCAAGAACTTCCAGTACCAGTGCGTGATGACGTTGCGAGGTCGGTAGATCTCGGGTGATTGTCCTCGACACGAATGCCATCTCTGAGATTTTCCGGCCCTCACCGGAGGCTCGTGTCATCCGATGGCTCGCGTCGCTGACGGGGGACGTCGCAATCACATCGGTGACGCTCGCTGAGCTACTCGTTGGTGTGAGGAGGCTGCCGGATGGTCGCCCCAAGACAGCACTGGCGAATAGCACCGAATCGGTGCTCGGGCAGTACCGGGGGAGTCGTTCGGTGTTGCTATTCGATGAAGCAACGGTGGAATGCTACGCAGACGTACTGGTTGCTCGTGAGGGTGCCGGAGCGCCGATCAGCACGGCCGATGCTCAGATTGCCGCGATCTGTCTGGCGCAAAGCGCGACGTGCGCAACGCGCAACACCAAGGACTTCGAACACGCCGGCAGTGACCTGATTAATCCGTGGAGTATTGGCGGGTGACCTGCCCCGTGTTTGAAAGATCGTCACCGCATGGCGTTCGGGTACCGCGCTGACGGATGCTGAGCATAGCGTTCATCGAGGAGTCTGTCTGGGCGCAAGCGGCAGGAAGTTCTCCATGATTCACTGCGGGTTTGTGCCAATATTAGCCGTTCGATGGCCGTCGCGCTGTTCGGGAAGCGCGAGAGGCTCTAGAGCCCGTATTCGGCGCTGTGCATTGCGGATTTCTTGACGACGGCTATCCCGCTCGTTGGCCAATATCGCATAGCGGAGAATATGCGCGGGGTAACATAAGCAAACGTAGGCTGATCTTAGCCTCGGCGACCGGGGATAGCGAGTCAATGCCAAAGGTAACACCAAGAGGCAGTTGCACAGCGACGAGGCAACCACAACTGCAATGATCATTGCCGAGGTCATTTCGGTCCCCGCGTATTCATCACTGCGCAGCATCGCGACGCCAAGGCCCACTAGGAACAAAATACTTGCACCCAGCGGCACGAGCATCACAACGGCGTCCAGTGGAGAATGATTCTGCGGCAACAACCACTGGACTCCGATGAGGCAGGCAAACAGCACCAGCACCAATGGCATGATCCAGAGAACAACTAAATTCTCGACATAGCGGGCCTGGTCTGTGCCTAACACGTTTCGGGGTAGGACGAACAGAACCACTGCAAACGCGATCAGCGACAGGGCCACGGCCATAAGAGATAGCACTAGGCGCGGCACCCGTACAGACTCACGTGAAGTGAAGTACCATCGGCGAAATGATTCGTTCGTCGCTCTAAGATGCTTAGACAGCAGTTGCGTCTGCCGGTCTTGGATCGCCGAAAGATACTCGCTTGCTGACAAACGGAAGGTAGATGCGACGTAGGCCAGGGCCTGCGAAAGGCACACAATGATCAAAGTGTCGGTCGCGTCTTGGGGTACGGAAGAGCTCACGGTCAGGAACCCAGCAAGGTAGAGCAAACCAAACATAACTGACAGGCTCTGATCGAACTACTAAATCCCAGTCCTGGCACACGCGAGTAATACCCGCATTGCGGTCTAAGGAATGAGCCGGTCATCATCACCCCGTCGCCTCTGCGGTGGTAAGAACAATTTGCCCCTAAGAACTAAAACACATCTACGGAACCGCAGCTGTTCGTTTGCTGGCGTTAGAAAGTGGTCTGGATCTTCTCAAAAGAAGTTCCAGACCACTTTCTGCTTAGCGAACAACGAATCTACAACCTTGGATCGTAATATCCTTTTCCCCGGTCGATATTCTTTCTGGCGTCTCGGAGCGCTTGAGAAATTTCAGGATTGGAACCTTCGAAATCGTCAGCACGCCTGTCTAATCCCCGGAACGCTCCGATGATGAAAGGCAATGCACACAAGGCGACAATGGCGCAGATTATCAATATCGATGCAATATCCATATGAGTCCTCGTTCCGAACTAGCTTGCAGGACTATTGAAATCTTTCCCAGTCTACTTACGGCTGAACCCTGTGTAGAAGCAAGCCAACTTCTGCCACTGTGGAGCATTCGACTGGCCGATTTGATAGCAGGTATCAGTGTTAGCCCACCATTCGCAGGAGCGGTCGGGATTGTCTGGACAATCGCATATTTTTGCTGGTTTAGCTATATTTCCAGAGTCCAGCAAGGAAGAAGGCGTTGCAGCGTTGGCACCGAATCCTGAAGCTAGGAGTAGAGTAGTGCTAGCAAAAACAAGTGATGTTCTTGAAGAATTATCTTCATTGACATGTGATTTTGCCGCCTAACGATTTGATGATTTATTTTCATAAGCTTAGCCACAAAGTTAAACATTGTAAACCCTATTTACGTAGGACTGCAGTGGAGTAGTGGATTCTGCGTGCGCTCAGACTGCACGAATGCGAGAAACATCTGACTTGGTTCACGACGTGGTAAGAACACGACAGTTCTCAAGAACATACCTAAGTTTTGCTAAATAGTGTGGTTCAGCGTGTGCCTAGTTGCGTGCCTCTTGTGACGGCAGCAGATGCGATCTGAACGCTTATGATTACCTGCTTGTGGTGGCGTTGGACGTTGGAAACATCGTTCTTAGCGCTCGACAAGGCGCGCGACACGCTCAAAGCAAAATCGAATTTTCTTCACCTGCGACTCAGCCTCTACCCGGTGTTTTCGCGGTGTCGTGGTACAAGTCAGGTCAGAGCGGTTAAAAGAATGATGCCCGAGTCCTGCAAGACTCGGGCATCGTTGTCCATGAGAATAAATCAATCTAAGAGTACCTGACTCCTGCAAGAGTGCGAGGTACACCCTCCAGCATGTCGAAGCTGAACACGAGGGATAAGCCCACCGGCTAGCCCCCGGGGGTAGAGAGACCAAAGGGTTTACCGATGTAGTTTCGATGTGTGTAAAGGCAGACTCGGAACAACCACGAAGTGGCGGGGTAGAGCGCTCACGGCTCCCCTGATCGAAATGTGAGAGCCATATCAATGGCAACGGCCCGCCCCCGTGAAGATCTTCTCCAGTGGACGGGCCACTCGCCAAGACGGCTAGATAGCGATTTCTGCCATGCAGTCAGCAACTACCCCGGCAGGGTAAGTTCCATCGAACTCGAACCTGAAAGGATAGCTCTGCCCGCCATGTTCGATGACGATATGGCCTGCTTCCCGGTCAGTTGAGGCGCAAAGCAACGTTCCATATCCTATTCGAACCAGGTCCTCTGGGCCGTAGGAAAGGTCCCTCAAAAGCTCAACCCATTCAACGTGTGCATCTGACAATTCAATGTCCGGAATTTCGCCACGATGAGGAGCCAGTACAGTTACACCAAGTTCATGCAGTTGGTTATACAGATCGTCCCGATCGTCTCCCGCGTTCAAGGTGAATTCGTGTTCACCGACAAGTACTACGAGATGATCCTCAAAGATCCTCAACGCAGTGCACACAAATTCGTTCTGCCCGCGTTCAAACTCGGAGACTTCAAAAACTAGTGCACCCGTTTGCTCTGCGTTCATGTCTGATCTCTCTAAACGTTCGCTGCGTTACGAACGTAGCTAGGGCACTTAACCATTCCCTCGCAGAACGTCGTAACTACACCGTATGGTTTCTTGTCTGAAGTGTTCGTTCGGCAGTCAACACGCGCAAACACAGTCACAGCGTTGACAACCTTACATTTCCTCCACCAAAGTACCCCACTGCATTTCACCTCGTTGACTGGTGTGCGGTACTCTGCATCGGTTTTCGTGCGAACTCCGTACTTCCAGCTCTTTGGATACTTAGTAGTCGTCCGAGCTACTTGCCATGAGACGTTGCGCTTCGTGTTCAGCTTCTCAACAATGTTCTTGCGGATGGTTGTTGGTTTGCCCTTTTTGTCTTTTCACGTGTGACGCACAGGTGAATTACCTGCTGCAGCGACACCGATTGGCATGTCCTGGATGGATGCTGCCTTTGCGGTCTTCAGATCAAGTCCGACTTTCTGCAGATCTTTGTCTGTGACAGTCTCGCCTTCGGATACGCCAATATCACCAATGACCGAGAGCGACTCGGTATTTCCGCCGGCACTTGCTGCGGCAATTGATACTGGTGCATCAGCACCATCGAGTGTCTGTGCAGCCGTAGCTGGGCAAGCGACAGCCAAGGTCGAACCGAGCAACATGAGCCCGGAGACGAACGAAATTAGCCTCTTCATACTATTCACCTAGGAATTGACTCGGTCATTACCAGCTGCGAGCGATCGAAAGTATGCAAAGCGAGAGTTGCATTGTTTGACGAGGGTGAACTTGACATACATTTTCGGCTTAGGTTGGAACTTACAGTGATTCTTCCGCTTTCCCAAACACATTCGTGATTACAGTCTTAAGACAGTGTGTTGAGCGAAGGCGTCCTCCTATAACCACAGGATTACTTGCCACCGACTAAACGGCACAATAGCGTTACTCACTGTCCGGCAATATTCCCCCAGATATAGCCGGGAAGTAGACTGGCCAGTCAACCCAAGATGGCTAGTGCGAAAAGTAGCGGCCCCGCCGTGGGCTTCCGGCCTCGTGATGTTGGTGGGGTTAGGAGCGGCAGTTGACGATGCGGGGGTTGACTAATGGTGGGATGTCGATTTGGAGGCAGCGTCCGTCGGCTGAGGCGTTGGAGTTGGTGGTGGCAATGATGCCTACTGCTGCGGCGGAGGCTGCGGCGAGGGCTGCGCCGACGATGGGGCGCCGGGGCCGAACATTGCTGCAATGCCTGTGCTTCCGGTGAGGAGGCCTGCGATGACGACGCCTTCGTCGCGCATGTTTTTGGTTTCGGCACGGCTGTAGGTGAGGCGTCCGTAGAAGCCTTTCCATTCAGCTTCGGGGTCAAGAATCACTGGGTAGGTGGTGTCCTTGGTGGGGTTGATGGTTTGGGTTAGGGTGTTGCCTTTGAGGGTGAACCTGGCAGGGACTTTTCGGCCGTTGGCGTCGATGGCCTAGGGTGTCTTGATTTCGCCGAAGCTTGCTTCAGCTTCTACTCCTGGGCGTGAGTTACCCAGTTTGGGGTCCAGGAAGAACTTCACGCTGCCGTCCTTGTTTAGTTGTGGGACGATTCCATTGGAGTAGTTCAGGTCGAAGTTGTAGGATCGGTCAGCCTTGGCATCGGGGACGGCAACGACTGCGCGAGCTGATAGCTAGGGCTTAGCGTCAGGTCCTGGTTTGCTGGTGGCGGATTGCGTGGACTCGGTGATAACTGCTGCGCCTGCGCTGTGACTTAACTGATCGCTCGGGCTACTGAGGTCCGCGTTCTGCGGTAGGCCTACGGTGAGCCAGGTGCCGTCAGGATGCTCCGACTCGATCTGCCCTGCATCTTCACTCGGCAGTGCGACGGTTCCATTCGCTGGTGTAGAGCTTGTTGAGGTGAGGACGCGGCTGTGTCTTGGGGCGGAAGTAAGGAGGTCATCGATTTTCACTGAATTCTCATCAGCGTTTGCTATGGTGCCAGTGAGGAATATCGAAGGTACCGCAAAAATTGCAGTGAGTCTGTAATGTCGATTCATTATTATTCTCCTAGAAGTTGTATCCGACGATCGAGAGAGCAATGGGAATTGAGTATTTGTTAGCGCTCCTTTTTGGGTTGGCGTTCGTTGCCGCGTGTGCTTCTTACGGGCGGTACCGTCATAACCGTAAGAACAAGGATCAGTAAGCCTGGTCTTGGACGCCAGTGGCAGCTCTCGCCCTGACGGAAAGCACCACTTCATTGGGCGTCCACAGCGGGTAACGAAGTGGTTTGAATTCGCTACAAGAGTACAAAAAGTTTCAAACATGGCTGTTGACTTGCTCATTTGTTAACTAATGAAATGAGTAAATCAATTAAGAGGAAGCCTGCCCCATGGTCAGCAAGGATGTAAATCATACTTTGGTAGGAGGGGTGCCCTACATCCGCGTCACCCTCCACCCCGCCGGGTTGCTGGTCGGGGGTGTCGCCGGGAGGATGGTCCACCTGCACGCCTTGGGCGACTATGACCAGTAGGACCAGCACCATGTGCAGTACCGGAAGCACTAGTGCGACGAGCAGAAGTGGGCGATGCGAGGGAAGCCTGCGGGCGCCTAACCCCCTTGCGGTACGGCGAGCGCTGGCAGTTGCGGACTGTTGGCGCTCGCCGCGGGGCGAGGCTAGTTGGGCGGTCGTCGTGTCCGGTTTTTCAATGTCATTGATGAGTACACGAGAACAGCATTGGCGATTATTCCGCGGCGGTCTGTCGAGGCTGATGATGTGGTGGCCGTTTTGGAAGGGATCATTTCCCAGGCGGGGATCCAGCCAACATTCGTGCGGTGTGACAATGGTTCTGAATTCACTGTCGGAGTGTTGGTGAACTGTTGCAACTCTTTTGGGGTTTCTACTGCGTTCATTGAACCGGGTTCGTCGTGGCAGAACGGTTTCGTTGAGTCGTTTAACGCGCAGTTTCGACGTGAACAGCTCTCGAGGGAGATTATGGATACTTTGGTGGAGGCGAGGTCTTTGGCTGATGAATGGAAGGACATTTCCAATCGGGAACGTTCGCATGGTTCCTTGGATTGAATGACGCCGTCCCGGTTTTGGGATGAATGGGTTATGAAGAATCAGTTAGCTATCGCATAGTTGCTGGACTGTTTAAAGGGACTCAACCACAGGAGCCCGGGCAGCTCGGAAATTGATACTTCAGTGAAGACTCCGTGTCCCCGGTCCTCTTAGAGCTCCGGGAAGAAGTAGTGGCCGGCTGTTAGGCGGTCCAGTACCCAAAGATCCTGTTCGGGAGCGTAGGTATAAAGCACCTCTGGATTCTCTTGAACCATATGAAGACCAAAATTTTCGGAGACATCAGAGTACTCGCTAAGGAAGCTGCTTCGAAAGAATCGCAACATCTGACCTTTCACCTCGTAGGGGAGTCTCTGGCTATCAACGACCAGGTATACGAGTCGGTGATAGCTGCTCGATGGCAATCGACAACGGGCTAACGGGCGATGATAAAGAACGACATTTCCACTTACCTGTGTTGGAGTTACCATGCTGTGATCGGGTGAGGAAGGCTTGTATCGGGAGTGACGACAAGTTGATAATCGTGCAATAAAACGGACGTAAAGCGATCGAGTTACTTGCCGGTAAGTAGCAGGTAAGGCTCCGATAATCAAGAATTTCCCTGTAAATCGTTCGTTGCTGCCATGTAAAAAGTTTCTAATATTGTTTAAATTTGCTGTTGTCAGTGCCATTCTGAACTAGTGTCGTAGTTGTTGGCATGAGCTGCTTGTGTCAACGCAAAATATATACATGACTAGAATGAATGAGGTAATTTGATGTTGAGCGATCTCCTTACAACCCTGGTAGAACTTATCCGCAGCCTGGGTCTCTAATCTTTAGGCCTCAGTCATCGAATCGATGCCATTGATCGCCGCTCATGAGAATGAGCGGCGATCAATGAATTTAACGCCGACGCTAGTAGTTGGTGATGGAACGGATTCCCGAGATTGGAAGTCCGTCTTGAAGATGGAATTCCTCAAGGTAACTATTTGATAAAACAATCCATTATTTAACGCCAAAGAAACCAAATTGTGGGTAGCTGTCAGTAATATCATTCTCAAGTCTTTCAGGTGACCAAGGAGGAATGATGACTGTCCATTTTCCAGGATCTCAAATCTCCATTGTTCGTGACCCTGATGGAGTACGAAGGTTTGCTTCGACGGAACGCCAGATTCAGCCCTCGCGCATACTCGCAGTGGTGAACCGTGCGCCCTACACGCTGGATCCTTCCGGGGCCAAGCATGCCTACGTGCCATTCTCTGCTGCTGTAGTACTCGATGGGCACTTGGCCCAGCGCAGTGAGCGGGGACTGCATTTCGACTTCGCGCTAACACTCTGCGATAGCAATCATCGCCCAGTTGTTACCCTCACAGGGTCCTGTAAAAGCGGTGAACTCGGGACGAAGGTTCTGGACCTCATCGCAGAATTCACGGGAACGGCACGGATTGCCAGCCCTTCATCCATTGAGCTTTTGATCTCAAATCGCGACGGGCTTGGATTATCAGATTTATCGACCAATCCTGTCTTCTGTCTGAATTCATCGTGGCTCTTCGGCATAAATCTGGAACAAGCAACCCAAGCAAACCTAGATGCCCTGGCGCCGCGCGTCGAGGCATACCGTTCAAGATCAACTGTCGTTGCCTACACCGACGGATCCTTGCCGCATCATGGAAAGGACCGAGGAGCCGGAGCAATGGTGACGTTGCAGGGACACTGGGCCTCGCAAATTTCGCCGAAGAACTTTTCACGCAATCCATTAATGGCAGAAACCACCGGAGCGCTCTTGGCTTTGCGCTATACGCCGGTGGATTCAGATCTTGCGATTTTCAGCGACAGTCGAGCTTTGGTGAATTCCATAAACGACATCGTGAGCGGGCGGCTTCAGTCGCGGCAAGCGCATCATATTGCCCTCGAAATTTCGATTGCACGACGCCGGGGAGGCACCCGGGCAGTGTGGGTTCGTGGCCATAATGGAAATTGCTACAACGAAGCTGCCGACCGGATGGCAGTGCTCATGGCTCGCCATTTCAACGCAGGTATTGATCCGGCCCAAACGTATTCGTTGATGCAAATGATCATCGCCGAAGAACTCGCCGAACTTGCACAGGCAGTCTGACTAGATCCGCATCGTCGTCAGTCGGTACTAGAGCCCTCGGCCAGCCTCCCATAGGCTGTCGGAAGTTCCGGTGAGCAGCGAATTCAACGACACTGCTTGGGCATCTGTAAACGAAGCGATGTAATCGACAATTGCGCGTGCCTGGCCTAGGCGTTGAATTTCGTTTGGCCCGGCTTGCGAGAACAACTCCGGTGTAGTTTCCCGTAGCTGCCGGTATTCCTCTGTGGTGGCCTCCACCGAATCTAGGAGCCGGCGCGGTGCCCGGCCTTTGTCGTCCGGATCGTTGAGCCAGGTATTAAACCCCTCGGCCAAGGACCGGATAATTCTTGTTTGGCCACGTTGATAAACAGCCAAGTCTGAACGGTCCAGAACAAAGCGCGAATGCACAAATTTGAGCACAACCACGTCGTGCCAGGCTTCATCACTCAGGCGTATGTGCCCGCTGCGTACGATCGGCGTGCGATCAACTGTGACAGATTCTTGAAGCCTATCGATCCATCGACGAGTGAATGCGGTGACGGCACGATCGGCCTGTAATCCGCCGTCATAGGGGACTGCCAGCAAGCCATCAACAAGGTCGTGGCCCACTCGTTGCACCGAGTCGCGGAATGCATCAGCGTTGGCAATCCATGGGTCCTTCGCGACCAACCGGCGCCAGGTGAGTTCAAGGGCGTGGCCGGGCTGGCGCTGATCGAGGTCCGATGTTTTCAGGACCTTGAACTCGGTGGCGTGTTCCAGCCACGCGCGAAGTTCTGCCGAAACGCTGGTGTACTGCAGGATTCCTGCCCGGTAGAAGTCGTCGAGGTCATGCACCGCATAGGCGATGTCATCGGCAATATCCATGACGGAGCATTCCAGCGTTTGCTGGTATTGGGCAATCCCGGGGAAAACCGAGAGAACATCGGCCATCTCTGCGGATTCGATGTCATAGGCTGAATATTTCATCGCGCCTGCGGCTGGATCTGTGCCCACGCCGCGGGGGAGCAGTTCCGGAGCGATGGGGCCTTTGGATCGCCATTCATTGCGGGTCCACGGGTACTTCAAGACCGCTGCGCGCACGGCTCGCGTGAGGTTCATGCCCCGCGGGGTGGCACCACAGCTGTCCAAGGCAGTCAGAATCCGGAAGCTCTGGGCGTTGCCCTCGAATCCGTCGGGGAGGCCCAGCATATTGCGGGCCACGCGATCGAGCTCTTGCTCGCCGAGATGGCCGAATGGCGGGTGGCCCAGGTCGTGCGCGGCTGCCGCCGCCTGGACAACTACGGGATCACATCCACCAAGATCGGCGATTAGTCTCCTAGTTGATTCATCGGTTGATCGGAGGCTGATGGCGATGGAGCGTGCGACCGCAGAAACCTTGAGCGAATGAGTCAGGCGGTTGTGGACCAGCGTTCCTGAGCCACCCTGCGGGATGACTTGCGTGACCGAAGACAGGCGCGAGAAATACGGAGAGAATCGGATGCGTTCCACATCAACGCGAAACTCATCATCGCCCGCACGATTCTGCTCGACGATAGCGCGGTCACGGCCGCCTGACTGATGCGTTTTTACTCTGGTATCCATCGTAGGAACTAGCCTAGGTGATCAATTGCTTAGGGGTGCGTTATTTGATGATTCTGTTAGCGAGTTCTTCACCGTGCGCAAAGGCGATGACCTGGTTGACTGCCAGCTCGGAGACCATCGAGATGAACTGTCCAGTGTCTCCGGCGATGTGCGGGGTGATGATGCAATTCGGGGCGCTCCATAGTGCGTGCTCTGCCGGCAGAGGTTCGGGATCAGTGACATCCAAGGCGGCATGCAGCCTGCCGGCCTGCAGCTCGGTCAACAGGGCATCGGTGTCAACGATGAGCCCGCGTCCCACATTGACCAGCAGTGAGCCATCCTTCATTGCCGAGAGGAATTCGGCATCGATGAGCTGTTCGGTTTCCTTGGTATGCGGTAGGGCAATAATCACCACATCGGCAGTGGGAAGAACAGCCCAGAGTCGGTCGAGAGCATAAATGGGGTAGCCCTGCTCGTGGACTCGTTCGGTCCGGGCAAACGACGTGAGCTCGGCAGGTTTGAAGGGCAGCAATCGCGAGCGGATTTCGCTGCCGACTCCGCCTGCGCCGAGTAGCATCACCTTTGACCCGTGCAGCGAGCCGGTCCAGGTCCTGATCCACTGCCGCTCGCGCTGCTGCTGACCGACCTGTGGTAGTTGGCGCAGAGATGCAAGAACCAAGGCGAGGCAGTGTTCTGCAGTGGCATCTTCCACAGCTCCCTTGGAATTGGTCAATGACACGTGTTCAGGAAGATGCTCCAGAACCCACTCGTATCCGATGGACAGCAAGTGGACATGCTTCAGTCCCTTGATGCGGGAGACTCTAGAGCGCAGCTTAGGGTTGCTCGGACGTTCGGTAACCAGCACGTCGGCTGGCGGGGCGTCGTTGGGATCTTCGTCGATATGCCAGAGGATCGGTTCGATTCCCGGAAGCTGCAGCTGGTCGACGAGATCCTGCCATGGGAGCAGTACGCGTAATGCCATAAGAAGTATGTCCTTTCGGATGCTATGACCATTGTGTCCGTCGGGAAGCTGGGATGAATAATCTGGCGACTGGTTCATTACTTCACATTTGTTATTACAGATTGCCCGAACCAATTTGCTCATTCTTGAAGCTCGTCCGTCCCAAGATGCAAACCTGCGCGTCGTAACAGTAGTTAAAGGTTGTCCCAAAATGTCAGAGCCGTAATGAGGGTTGTCAGGAAGCGCTCAGGATAGAATCGATCGAGGGGCGATGGTCGTGTATCGACTAGGGATACAAGCGAATGGGAGAGCTGACGAGTGCGTTTGATGAGTAACACAACAGAGCGTCTCGGAGATGACCTCAAAACTGAGCTGCGTCCTGGTTCGAAAATCCGCATTGCAGCATCTACTTTCTCTATTTTCGCTTTCGAAGCACTACGTGAAGAGCTTGAACAGATAGATGAGCTGCAGTTCGTCTTTACTTCTCCAGCGTTCACGCCTGCGAATACGGGCGATAAAATTCCCAAGGAACGCAAAGAATTCTTTATTCCTTCTGGCCATGCCGAATCGAGTTTGTATGGCACCGACTTTGAGATTCGGTTGCGTAACAAGCTTACCCAGCGGGCAATTGCCAAAGAGTGTGCCAGCTGGGTTCGCCGCAAAGTTAAATTCCGGTCAAATGCCACCGGACAATCGATGCAACCGATGGTAATAGCCGATAACCGTGCCGGGTATTTCCCACCGGAAGGCTTCACGACTGCGGATCTTGGCTACGAACAGGGGAACGCCATGTCGAGCATGGTGACAAAATTGGAAGGCGCAGCTGAGACCAAACAGCTTCTCGACATTTTCGATCAGATCTGGAACACACCCGGGCATCTTACTGATGTAACTCAGGCAGTTCATGACCACATTGCGGCTGTCTATACGGAGAATTCTCCGGCAAGAATCTACTTCTTGATTCTCTACAACTTGTTCGCTGAGTTCCTCGACGACATCTCAGAGGATACGCTACCGAATGACCGCACCGGGTACGAAAACACCAAGGTGTGGCAGAGCCTCTACAATTTCCAGCGCGACGCTGCCACTGGCATTATTAATAAGCTTGAGACCTTCAACGGTTGTATTCTGGCCGATTCCGTTGGCTTGGGCAAAACATTCACTGCGTTAGCAGTAATCAAGTACTACGAGCTGCGCAACAAGTCTGTGCTGGTGCTCTGCCCCAAGAAGCTAGCCGAAAACTGGACTACCTACAACTCAAATTACACCACGAACCTCTTTCAGGAGGATCGATTTAACTATGACGTCCTTGCCCACACTGACCTGTCTCGAAACAAGGGTCAGTCCATCGGTGGTTTGCGTCTCGACCGGATCAATTGGGGTAATTACGACCTTGTCGTCATTGATGAATCCCACAACTTCCGCAACGCGGACTACTCGGAAGGCAAAGAATCACGCTATCAACGGCTCATGCGACAGGTCATACAGGAAGGTGTGAAGACAAAGGTCCTCATGCTGTCTGCGACTCCGGTGAACAACCGTTTCAACGACTTGAAGAACCAGCTACAGCTCGCCTATGAGGGAGATTCTGAACAACTTAGCGATCACCTGAAGTTGTCCTCTAGCATCGAACATGTGTTCAGGGATGCGCAAGCGGTCTTCAACGCGTGGTCAAAGTTGGAAGCGGAGGAACGAACAACCGAACGAATGCTTTCCATGCTCGACTTTGACTTCTTTGAACTTCTAGATGCCGTCACAATTGCCAGATCCCGTAAGCACATCGAGGCCTTCTACGATACTTCTGCTATCGGCGCCTTTCCCAAGCGTCTGCCACCGCAGGCTATTCGTGAACCTCTCACTGACCTAGCAACAGCGCCAAACTTCAACGAGATTTTCGAGCAGATCCAAATGCTGAATCTCGGTGTTTATGGTCCCTTGAGTTATGTATTCCCTTCACGACGTGCCAAGTATGAAGACGCATCCCGCGCAACCGACGGCAATGCTCGGGGCAACCTTGACCAGGCCGGTCGGGAACAAGGCATCAAACAGCTGATGACGGTCAACTTGCTGAAGCGTCTGGAATCCAGCGTGGAAGCCTTCCGGATTACGCTGGCCAAAGTTGAACAAACTATCGATACACGTCTGAGCCAACTTTCCGGAAATGGAATGCTCTATGGCAACAGCGAAATTGATAGTGACCTTGATTTGGACATTGAAGACTCGGAATCCGTTAGTGTCGCTGCACTAATGATTGGTGACCTACAAATCGAACTTGAAGACCTCGACGTAGATCGGTATCGGGCAGATTTATGGCACGATCGAGAAACTCTCCGTGAACTCATCAGCGCCATGTCTGAAATTACGCCTAAACATGACTCGAAGCTTCGTAAGCTAAAAGAACTGATAGCGAATAAAGCACTCTTTCCCATCAACCCGGGGAATAAGAAGATCCTCATCTTCTCTGCCTTTGCTGACACCGCTTCATATCTTTACAGTGAACTTGGTCCTGAGTTGGCTGCCGCTGGTTTGCACACCGGTCTGATTACTGGTGGGCAAAGCGGTGCGAAAACCACGTTGGGGACCGGGTACGATTTTGGCGAGATCATGGCCATGTTTTCCCCAATATCCAAACACCGTGATCAGATTATGTCTGGACACCATGGCGAAATCGAAGTCCTCATCGGCACTGATGTGATTTCCGAAGGCCAGAACCTCCAAGACTGCGACACTCTGATCAACTATGACATCCACTGGAATCCCGTCCGAATCATCCAGCGCTTCGGCCGTGTTGATCGCATCGGGTCGAAGAACGACGTCATCCAACTCATAAACTTCTGGCCAGACATAAGCCTCGATGAGTACATAAACCTCAAAGACCGCGTCGAGAACCGGATGCGAATTGCTGACCTCGCTGGAACTGGTGACGACAACGTCCTTGACCCGAACAGTGCCGAGGCCACCTACCGCAGAGAGCAGTTGCGCAAGCTACAGGATGATGTCATCGAACTCGAAGACGTCCGCGCTGGAGTATCCATTACAGACCTTGGGCTCAACGACTTCCGCATGGACCTGGTTGGCTACACCCGTCAGGTCGGTGACCTCGCCGGGACGCCCAAGGGCCTACACGCCGCCGTCCCCGCGAACCCCGAACTGGGACTTGTGCCTGGAGCGATCTTTGCCCTGCGCAACATCCAGAGCGACAATGATCAATTCGGAAGCAAGGACGGTGCCCGGGGCAATCGGCTGCATCCTTACTACCTGATCTATGTAGATCAGCACGGAGATGTAGTGGCCGACCATACCGAGGCCAAGCACCTGCTTGACCTGCTCCGTGCGGGATGCCGTTCATTCGACGAACCAGTTCTGGAAGCCGTAGCGGCATTCAACGCAGCCACAGCTGATGGTTCGGAGATGGGCGCATATTCCCAAATGCTCACTGACGCTATCAGTTCCATGATTGAAGTCAACGACGAACATGACATCGACAGCCTGTTCACGTCTGGAATGACCACTGCGTTGAAGAACACGATCGCAGGGCTGGATGACTTCGAACTCATTGCATTTGTTGCCGTGCTCGACCCTGCGCGGGAGTCGCTCCATGGTTGATGTGCTCTTCGCCTGGCCGGCCAACGCCGCTGTCGGCACTCGGATTCCCAAGGAGCGCTTCTATGCCCAGGGCACCGTTGCTGCCAGGACCAAGGAGAAGTTCGTCGCCGAGGTCGCTAGGGTCACGTGGACCCACAAGCTGAGCGTGGACACCGTCAACGTCTCCGGCATGGACGACCTGGTCGAAATCGACGTATTCCGGATCGATACGAAGGACGGAGACCTCTCCGACAGCATCCTGACAGCAATCGACAAGGCCATTCCGCGCCCGCTGATTTTCGAGGTCACCCGGCCCACTGCACAGTTGGGAAGCGGCAATGGTGTCATCCGTATGGTCGCAGCGCACAAGCAGCTTGGTGTAGGTAGCCCGAGGCTGAGTGGCTACTATTCGACCGACTGGATGCCGTATGACCAGGAGCGTGCCGACTTGCCCGCTGCGATCAACCTACAAGTCCTCTACGCCGCCTTGCTGAAACCCCTCACCCCAGTGGAAATGCAAGCCGGCGAAACAATGTCGGACCTTGCTGAGCGACTTGAAACAATCCGGCGACTGGACCGTGAAATCGTATCCTTGGAACGTAAGCTCCGCACCGAGGTGCAGCTCAACCGCAAGGTGGAGCTCCGCCGCCAGCTCAAGACCAAAAAAGCCCAAAGAGAACAGGAGAAGTAATCTTGGAGAAGATCCGCATGACATCACGCGACCTGACCGCGGCGAACATCGAAGCCCTCGCCGACCTGTTCCCGAGCGTAATCACCGAAACCATCGATGCCGAAGGAGAGCCTCAGCGCTCGATCGACTTTGACTTGCTCCGTCAGGAACTTTCCGACCACATCGTTGAGGGTTCTCAGGAGCGCTACCAGCTCGACTGGCCGGGCAAACGATCGGCGGCTTTCGCGGCGAACGCTCCAATCGCCAAGACCTTGCGTCCAGTGCGAGAGGAGTCAGTGGACTTCGATACGACCAAGAACTTGTTCATCGAGGGCGACAATCTTGATGCGTTGAAGCTGCTTCAGGAGTCGTACCTTAACAAGGTGAAGCTCATCTACATCGACCCGCCCTACAGCACGGGCAACGATTTCGTCTACGCGGATGACTTCGCCGAGTCCACGTCGGAGTACCTCGTCAAGTCCGAGCAGATTTCAGACACAGGCGTGCGTCTGGTGACGAACTCGGAGCCAAACGGCCGGTTCCATTCGGACTGGCTCTCTATGATGTACTCCCGACTGAAACTCGCAAGGAATCTGCTGACCGATGATGCGGCCATCATCGTGGCGATCGGCGACCAGGAACACGCCAACCTGCGCAATCTGCTAGATATGCTGTTCGGCGGCGAAAACTTCCTCGCAAACGTCGTATGGCAGGGCTCAGGTAAGAACGACGCCCGGTTCACTTCCGGTGGCCTGGACTACATGCTGGTTTATGCACGGAGCCGTCGCACATTGGTTGATCTAGATGTCCGGTTCAAGGGGCCGAAACGTGGCTATGACGATGTCATGGCTGCAGGCATGAAGGCGTGGGAAGACTCGGGCCACGATCCTGAAAAGGCGACGGCTCTCTACCGTGCGTGTTGGAAGACAAAGCCGGACGTTGAGCCTGGGCTAAAATCCTATGGCGAGATTGACGAGCAGGGGCGGATCTTCACCCGTGGTGATCTTAGGTCTCCGAACCCTCGTGCAAATCTGATGTATGACCTTCCTCATCCGGCGACGGGAAAGCCAGTGAAGATGCACCCTAACGGATGGGTGGATACGAAGCAACGAATGCAAGATCTCGTTGCGCAAGGGAAGATCTTGTTCGGTAAGGATCATTCGTTTTCTCCGCGCTTCAAGCGGATGCTGAACGAGACCAGCTCTCAAGCGATCCGTCCGGTTGTGGTTCAAGACCGAGCTAACGCGGGGGACGCACTTGTCAGTCTGCTGGGAGGCAAGTTCTTCGACTACCCCAAGGAAGTCGATGTCCTGTCGATGTGGTTCAATGCTGTTCTTGCCGGTGATAAAGACGCATTGGTCCTCGACTTCTTCGGCGGTTCCGGTTCGACCACTCATGCAGTCCTGAAGCTCAACGCAGAAGACGGCGGCACCCGAAGGTTCATACTGGTCCAATTGCCGGAAGAGCTTGGCGCTGCAGCTCAGCAGCAGGGCTACTCTACGATTGCTGACGTTGCACGAGAACGACTTCGTAGGGTCGGCGCCCACCTGAACGTTTCTGATACAGAAGCGAGCTCAGAGCCACGGGACTGTGGGTTCCGGTCGCTCAAGATTGACACGACTGCGAAGACTGACACTCTGCGTTCGGCCGATGAACTTCAGCAGCTCGACATCGAACAGCTGGAATCCAGCATCAAGCCCGACCGAACTGGGGAAGACTTGCTCTTCCAGTCCATACTCGATGCGGGTCTGGAACTGACTCTGCCGATCGCGCGCGAAGAACGCGACGGCTTCGAAATATACGACGTTGAAGAAGGAGCACTTATGATGTGTTGCCGCTCACGAGAGAAGAATCTCTCTCTTAAGGACTCGTCCGCGAACTTGCCGCTCGGCAACCGCTGCGCATGGTCTTCGTCGACGAGGAGTTCGAGCATGAAGCGGCACGGATCAACGCACACCAGATCTTCCGCGAGCTCTCACCGCTCACCGAGGTCAAGGCAATCTGAGTGGTCGCTACGCAGGTCCGAGAACACCCGCGTGAATTCGCGTGTGCGTGGTTTGGCATGCTCTGCGTCCTTCTTCGCTGGGGCTGGTGTGTGATGGAGAAGCGCTCCCCACACTCACCTGACCTCACCGTCCGCAACATCGAGCGGATCGCCGAACTGTTCCCGAATGTCATGACCGAAGCGCATGACTCCGACGGCAACGTGGTCTCTTCGATCGACTTCGATCTTCTCCGCCAGGAACTCTCCGACCACGTCGTCGAGGGTCCGCAGGAGCGGTACCAGCTCAATTGGCCGGGCAAACGAGCGGCGGCTTTCGCAGCGAACGCACCGATCGCGAAGACCCTGCGCCCGGTACGTGAGGAGTCGGTGGACTTCGACACGACGGAGAACCTCTTCATTGAGGGTGACAACCTTGACGCGCTGAAATTGCTCCAGGAGTCGTATCTGGGAAAGGTGAAACTGATCTACATCGACCCGCCCTACAACACGGGTAATGATTTCGTGTATTCCGATACTTTCGCAGCGTCGAGTAGCGAAGAATTATGGCGTTCTGGACAGTCTAATGAAGCTGGAGTTCCATTGGTGACCAATCCAGACTCTAGCGGACGCTTCCATTCAAACTGGTTGAGCATGATGTATCCGCGTCTCAGGTTAGCTCGGAATCTGTTGACTGAGGATGGAGTTCTGGTGGTTTCCATCGATGAGAACGAGCACGCTAACTTAGTCCGTCTTGGAGAGGAAGTTCTTGGAACTGCGTCCTATGTCGGTGAGATTGTATTGAAGAACAGCAGCAAAAACGATCAAGCTTTTATTTCGATGCAGCATGAGTACATTGTCTTCTTCGTTAAGAATCGAGATTCAAACTCTGGGAAATGGGTCGAGAAGAAACCCGGGTTAGACAAGATCTATGCTGCTTTTGATGGCTTCCGAAAGAAGTATGGTGATAACTGGAACGCGATCAATTCTGAGGCGAAAGCTTGGTACAAGCAATTTCCTCCGAGTGACCCTGTTTCGGAGAGTAAGCATTATGCATGGATGGATAATCGCGGGGTCTATTTCCCAGATAATATTTCTGGACCTAATGATGGTCAGTATGTTTATGATGTGACACATCCGGTAACGGGGAAGACCGTCAAGATGCCTGCCAGCGGCTGGAGGTATCCGAAGCCAGCGATGTTAGAACGTATAGCGGATGATCGTGTTCACTTCGGCCCTGATGAAACTACTGTCCCGAATAACAAGACTTATCTCGCTAACACGGAGACACGGAGCCTTACGAGTATTCGGTATGTCGATGGTCGAGCGGCATCGAAACGTCTAGCCTCACTATTCGGCGAGAAGATATTCACGAATCCAAAAGACGAATTTCTACTCCGGGACATCTATCGTGCCGTTGGGGTATCTGATGGTGATATTGTTCTCGACTTGTTTGCTGGGTCTGGCTCGGCAATGCAAGCGGCCTGGGAGCTTGGAGCTTCGAACGGCGAATCGGTGCGGTTTATCGGCTGCCAGGTCAGCGAGAGTCTGCACGAGTCTCTGAAGACGGCGAAGGGTGCGGCGCGGCAGATCACTCTAAATGCCATAAATATGCTTGCCGGTCTTGAGAAACGTGCAACAGTTGCTGAAATCACTAAAGAACGGCTCCGTCGTGCGGCAGCCAAATTGTCTGCTACCGGTGTTACTGGAGACCTGGGGTTCCGTGCCTTGCGGGTTGACTCGACGAACTTGAGCGATGTTCTCCTTTCAGCGGATGACAGTGCTCAAGACCTGCTGTCTTCGCTCGAATCCAGCATTAAGTCTGGGAGAACTGGTGAAGACCTTCTGTTCCAAGTCCTTCTTGACTGGGGTCTTGAACTCACTGTGCCAATCTCGTGTGAGGATATCGACGGTCACGAAGTCTTCTCAGTTGACGATGATGCGCTGTTGGCGTGCTTCGCCGCGTCCGTGACCTCCGCTGTGGTCAGAACTCTAGCAGGACGAGAGCCGCTTCGTGTTGTTTTCCGCGATGACGCGTTCGAATCGGATGCAGCGCGGATCAATGCGGAACAAATCTTCAAGGAAATCTCTCCTATTACAGAGGTAAGGACTATTTGATTTGAAACTCCAGTTCAAGGTTCAGGAGTACCAGACTGAAGCCGTCGACTCTGTTGTCGAAGTCTTCGCCGGACAGCCGCGTCATGACGGAACCTCATACCGTATCGACCCCGGACTGTCGAGCGCCGGCCAGAACCAGATCTTCGATGATTCCGGCCTAGCAAACGCACCAATCGAGCTGTCACGTCCCCGGCTGCTGGAGAACGTGCACCGAGTTCAGAGTTCGCGGAACTTGCCGCTGACTTCGGAACTTAAGGACTCGAAGGCTGCTCCTGGTGCTCCGAACCTAGATGTGGAGATGGAAACCGGTACCGGTAAAACCTATGTCTACATTAAGACCCTCATGGAGCTGAACAAGCGCTACGGGTGGTCCAAGTTCATCATTGTCGTCCCTTCTGTTGCGATCCGTGAAGGCGTGAAGAAGACCTTCGACGTCACCGCAGACCACTTCCAGTCGCTCTACGGCACCAAGCCGCGCTCTTTTATCTACGACTCCAAGCAACTGCATGAGCTGGAACGCTTCAGCTCTGACGCCGGTGTACAGGTAATGATCATCAACATCCAAGCCTTCAACGCCACCGGCAAAGACCAACGTCGAATCTACGATGAACTCGACGACTTTCAGTCGCGACGTCCGATTGATGTCATCAAGGCTAACCGACCAATCGTTGTGATCGACGAACCACAGAAGATCGGTGCCGAGAAGTCGCTGAAGGCACTCGCTGAGTTCAACGCGCTTGCTGTATTGCGCTACTCGGCGACCCACAAGGTCGAACACACCAAGGTCCACCGCCTAGACGCACTTGATGCCTACAACGCGAAGCTCGTTAAGAAGATCGCTGTCCGTGGCATAACCGTCAAAGGTCTGGCCGGTTCCACAGCATATCTGTACCTCGACAGCATTATCCTGAAGAAGGGAGCCGCCCCGACTGCTCGTGTAGAACTGGAAGTCCAGACCAAGAGTGGAGCGATCAAGCGCTTGACCAGGATTGTTGAGAAAGGTACCAACCTCCACGACCTCTCCCGAGGGATTGAGGCCTACAAGCCCGATGGCCACGCATTGTTCATTACGAACATCAACGCCACCCGCGACATCCTCGAACTTTCCAACGGCGATATCGTTACCGCGGGTCAACTCGCCGATCGTGATGTCACCGAGGACTCGAAACGTCGTATCCAGATCCGTGAAGTTATCCGAGCACATATCGCCAAAGAACGAGAGCTCTTCTCCCAAGGCATCAAGGTGCTTTCCCTGTTCTTCATCGACGAAGTCGTAAAGTACCGCGATTACAGCCGCGAGGAGTCCCACGGCGATACCCTCGGCGACTACGCCCGGACCTTTGAAGAAGAGTACGAGGCAATCCGCGCAGAGATCCTCGGGGAGCTCGAACTTGATGACGCTACTGCAGACTACATGAACTACTTGCGACGCGATGAGATCAGAGCTGTCCACGAGGGCTACTTCTCGATCGACAAGAAGTCCAAGCGGCAGATCGACGGAAAGGTCTCAGGCCGTGGTGACGACAAGGGTCAGTCTACTGATACTGATGCCTACGACCTGATCCTCAAAAACAAAGAACGGCTGCTGTCCTTTGCCGAGCCTGTTCGGTTCATCTTCTCCCACTCCGCACTGCGCGAAGGCTGGGACAACCCGAACGTGTTCGTCATGGGCATGCTCAAGAAATCTGACAACACGGTCTCGCGCCGTCAGGAAATCGGACGCGGTCTCCGACTTTCGGTCGACCAACATGGTGAACGTATGGACAACCCGATTACCGTCCACGAGATCAACGAGCTAACCGTCGTCACCGACGAGTCCTACACGGACTTCGTCAAAGGGCTTCAAGAAGAGATCTCCAAGTCCTTGGCTTCGCGCCCGCGCAAGGCTTCGATCGAGTTCTTCACCGGCAAGACGATCAAGACGCCCGAGGGCGAGTCGCAACTGGAGAGGGAACTAGCCACGGCCCTGTACAAGTACCTCGTCAAGAACGACTACATCAACGACGACGACACCATTTCAGAGTCTTATAAGGAAGCCAAAGAGAATGGCACCCTCGCAGTTCCGACCTCGCCGATCTTAGCTCCGGTCATTGATTTCGTGTGGCCGCTGGTCGACGCACTTTACCTTGATGTGTCCATGATTGGTGACGATGACCGTGCCATGAAGAAGATCCCGCTCAATGAGGCAAACTTCGCCAAGCGCCAATTCAAGGAACTTTGGGGACGGATCAACCACCGAGCTGTCTACCAAGTCGAGTTCGACTCAAACGAACTGATCACCAAATCCGTTACGGCCCTGGACTCTAAGCTCAACGTGACAGGTCTTCAGTACGTCGTTGAGCACGGCAAGCAAGCCGCTGGCGTGGACGCCGAACAACTGAAATCTGGTAAGGCGTTCAAAGTCGCCGGTCACGCCCGAGAGACGGAACAAGTCACGGCGAGCTCGTCGGTGAAGTACGACTTGCTGGGGGAGATCACTGAGAAAACCCAGCTAACCCGTCGAACGGTATCAGCCATCCTCGGCGGCATTCGTCCAGATACATTCGGTAAGTTCCGCCTTAACCCAGAGCAGTTCATTACTGAAACCGCACGGTTGATCAACGAGGAAAAGGCGACTGTGATCGTCGAACACCTGACCTATGACGCTCTGGAGGACCGATTCGACACGGCGATCTTTACTGAGAACCAGTCAGCGCAGGATTTCCGAAAAGCTGGCGAAAAGCTAAACAAGCACGTCTACGACTACGTAGTGACGGATTCCAAGGTCGAGCGTGAGTTCGTTGAAAAGCTTGACACGAGCAAGGAAGTCTCTGTCTACGCAAAGCTCCCGCGGGGCTTCTTCATCCCGACACCTGTGGGGGACTACAATCCCGACTGGGCCATCGCATTTGAGGAGGGTTCGGTCAAACACGTCTATTTCGTTGCAGAGACGAAAGGCACCATGTCTAGCCTAGAGCTCAAGGGAATCGAGGACGCGAAAATTCAGTGTGCAACCCGCTTCTTCGAAACGCTCACCGCTCAACACAGGGGCGAAGTCGTCTATAAGCAAGTAGACAGCTTCGATACCTTGATGGGACTCGTGGGCAAATGACCGGGCAAATTATGACCGACAAGCAGAATATACGGCGATTACCTCGAACGACCGGTTTTCGGGAATGCGGAAAGTACTCAGTTCACCTCGCCGGCTCGTTCGTTGAGCCAGATGGCATGGTCCAGATGAGTAACTGTTTCTCCCAAGCCAGTGATTGCATGAGCACTCGTCACGATCTCCCAGGCCAGCGCGGGAGTGACTGAAATATCTAGTTCGTGGGTATCAGCCACTCGCTGAATCGCCCGGATGATCCAGACATCGGGTTTCACATCTCCACGGCCCAGAAGCATAGTGAAATAGCGGAATGTCACTTTGCCTAGCCCATGAACATCGAGGTAGGCGTGGCGGTGCGCATGATTTGAAGGGTCGAAATCTTGTGCGCCAGAAACGGTCTGGATCTCGAGATTAGCTAGGTTGTTGGCGACCTGCAACGCCGCACGAGCTTTCGGATTGCTTGCAGTTACTCCGTAGCCGAGGATGTCTGATATCTGGCTTTCGGTGAGTTTCAAGAATTCGTGGAGATCCTGGGCTGCGAGAGGGTAAGTGTCTTTGAATTTTTTCAGACGAGGAGCGAGGCCTTTGCCGTATTTCGTGGAGTACTGAGCACGAATTGAAAAGACCGCATCCAAGAGAGCCATGGGTAGATGATTCGGCCAACCTCCGGGGTATGCAGTGAGCTGTTGTTCTGTGAGGTTTCGGATATCCTCACAGAAAAACTCGACTAGTCTGCTTGTATCTTCAAGGCCCGCAGGGTGAATTGGAAATTGCACTATCGATTTCCTTCAGTAATGGCTAAGAAGCAGCGTCAGAAACGACGAGCAGGGGAGTAAGAGGCATCAGGGAGCGCCAACGCTCAGGCAGCGCTGCATAGTGTTCCAAGACCAGTGAGACGATGTCTTCACCAGTGAGAAGACGTAGTCCTGGCCGTTGGCGTTCGAGTGCAAGAGCATCGCGGCTGTAGGCTCCGAGGGTTATGAACACTACGAGTTCTCCGGAGCCCTGGACACCAATAAGTTGCTGAACTTCGGGAGCGCCGATCGTCGCGGTCTTGTGTTTGCATTGAACCTTGATCAGGGGTGGTTCGACGCCCAAAGGATCTTTGTGGGCAATGACATCGACGCCTCCGTCTTGGGAGTAGGCGGTGACGCGGGCTTGGTAACCCAGCGCCCGCAGAAGGTCGGCGGAGAATTCCTCGAACTGGCGGTGGCTTATACGTTCTTGAAGTACTTCGAGGACGAAATCTCGGGTATGGCGTTCGATCCTGGACGCGCGGGGCTCATCATCGGACGCATCGTCATCGGCTGTGTTGCGGGCAGCGGCTTGTTCAACGACCGCGGTGACTTTTTCGACGTCTTCGGTGCGGGTTTTCAACGCGGCAAGGAATTCATGCGTGTGCTTACTGACCTTGAAGAGCGTCAGCGCTGAGCCGATCTCATAGAGCGCCGGTTGGGTAAATACGGTGCGGGAGAGCCCCATTTTCTTCCATTGCACTCTACGGCGGTGACGGTGGGTCGGCGCCGTGGAATCGAAATAGTAATCGCTGTCCACGATGCCAATGTTGATGGTGCTGTCGGGCTTGTACGGGGCGACGATGATGTCGCCGATCTGCAGCTCATCCCGAAAGCGAACTAGCACTCCGGCCCAGGTGGGGATCGCTTTGTGGCGTTCTTCGGGGGTGATGCGTGCGAGTTCGGCTTTGAGGCCTTCGCGCCCGCCAGGGATTTGGGCGAGATCGTTGATGGTGTCCCAGCCGAGACTGACGAAGTTCTCTTTAGTTAGCTCAGTGGTGAGTGTGTCGTTATGGAGGCCCCATACCTGCATGTGGTTCTCTACTTTCCTGAGTGTTGAATGATTCCATCGTAAGCGTCTACTACGACAGATTGGGTATCGCAAGCAGGCCTCGCGTCTCGAAACGATTAGCGAGAAAGACTCAGCCACTGAGAAGGCATGGTCTTTGGGATTCAGCGCTGTGGCAATTCTGAAACCCAGGAGCCAGGTAGCTCGTTGGCATTAGGCCACAGCCTGCTGGCGGGTGGTCCTTCACTTGCATGACAGAACTAGAATTTTTCGATTTCTTCTCTCCAGATCGCCTTGTCGTCGGCATCGAGGTGAAAGAAGTGAGTGTCGAAAGCCTTGTGGTGGTTGGGGCACATCAGCCGCCCGTTCTCGACAGACGGCAACCCACCGTCAGCATCGGCGATCAGGTGTGCGGCTTCGAGGATTGCAACATTATCTAGGCCGCAAACAACGCATTTAGCATCGTAATGCGCCAGAAGAAGCGCTCGAAAACGTCGCTGGTGGCTGCGGTGCTTCGCCTGATAATACTTGTATCCTATTTCGATCGGTTCGCCGGCATGCGGTTTGGTGGCGTCCAAAGCAAGCTCTTCGACGTGGTCTTGCCAAAGAGCTTCGAGAGCCGCAGCCCTGGCCGGTTCGAGGCGGATTCCTCCAGACATGAATACTTTGGGAAAACTTGGGTCATTCTGCTGGATGGCTTTCCACGGCATAAGGTCTTCGGGGCTGAGCAACACATCCCAAGAGACATCGACATTCGGCGCTTCATCGCGACGATCCTCATCCCAATGGGGCAACATGAAGACTTCGCTCGTAGCATGGCCCGAGGCGATCAACCCACGGTTTTTCGAGCCGACGTGGAACATGTAGATCCTGTCGCCTGGAACGATACCTTGTTTTCGAGTTCCTATGCTCCAGGAGAAGGGGACTGAAGCACCTGCGAGAATTTGGTGTTGGATGTCTTGGAAGTCTTCCTCGTCCCAAACGTAGTGGTCGGGGTTCCAGAGCACTTCGAATGCGGTGGTTTCGCGAATCGATTCTGAGGGGTTGTTCCGAGGCATAATTTCAAAGCCGAGGTCCATGAGGGTTTTTGCGGCTCCGCTAAGTCCGCCGGTGAATTGGTTGCGTTCCAGGAGGACACCAGTTTGGATGAGATGCGCGACGCCGGCAATGGCTTTGGAATCATAGGTTCGGCCGTCCCGCAATAGCCAGTAGGATTTGGCGGGGCCGAAGTCGTACTTGGTCAGGAAGTCTTCTCGTCCCATGTGGTCGAACAGGTCCAGCGCTTGATGAACGGCCATGGGGTCAGTTAGATCTTTGCGGGTCATTGCGGTGTCCTTGATCTGAGAATTGCGAATTCAATGAGAACACTGGATTTTGCTGGGTGACTGGAGGGTTGTAACGGCTACCCATCTAAGATGAGTGGATTTATGGTGCTCCTGATATCAGCGTTAATGATGCCCTTTGCCAAGCGTGGGCAACCCACCACTTACAACCTTGACGTAAGGAACCGAGCATGTCTTGGGAGCTGATTCCTTTTTGGCAGCGTCCTTCTTCGCGTCATAGCGCGCCAACGGTGAACCTTCCCCGTTCCACGCACCAGCAGAGTATTTGCCTCGTAGTCGTTCTTCAAAAGTCATGCTCTCCGGGGTGGCGTCGAGTCCGGCGTTTTCCCGCGCGATATGCAGGCGAAGTTTTTCAAAGTCAGCGCCTGTTATAACTGAATTTCCTTCATCCAAAAGGACGATAATCTGCAGGACGAGACAAAGGCGGCGCATGTTCTTACCGTCTATAGCTAACCGGCTGCAAGCCATGCCAAGTGAAACTAGGTCGTTGGGCTTGGGGCTGAACGTTTTGCCTTTGGATACCTTGAATTTGGCTTGTGCCTGCTTTACCTTCTTGGATCCGAGTACAGGTTCGGGATAGATAACGCTTTTCACGACCGACGCGGTGCCAGTGCGCGGTGGGGTCAGTCCGTTGCGCCTGCGATCTTCGTCAGTCTGCGTGACAGGACGGTTCTGCCGCTTCGGCCCATGCGCAGAGGCGACAACCTTTTGCGGTTTCTTCGCTGACTTCTTGGGAGTAGTAGCTCTTTGTCTTGGTTTGTGCTTCGTGGGCTTTTTAGGTTCAGTAGCGCGTGGTTTAGCTACTGGCTTCGCAACCTGGACGGCCGCCAGTCTGCGTAGCTCTGCCAGCGCCTCGACGTCGAGATGACTCCCTAAACCCATCCGATTTTCCTTTCGCCCATCACTCTGCTTTAAGGTTCAAGCTACGGTAGCCGGGCCAAGAAATCCAACGAAAATTTGATCATTACGTCAGTATTTCCGCTTCATCTGTGCCACGGATTAGTGACACTTCAGTAAGGTCTTGGCTACAGGCTCAAGAACTGCTGAAACATGAGCGTCAGATGTCATTTCCGCCCCGTTGATCAACACCCGCAAAGCCCGCAAACCCTCCAAAGATTTGATCAGCTTTTTCAACGGCCACCCTGTGAGATTCTGCAAATACTGGCCAATCGCCAACGCGGCGAACGCAACGCTCAGATGCGCATCAATCGAATCCCTCTGTCGATGGAAAACCGGTCTGGCCCGGAAAACCGACTTCGTCATCCTGAACGACTCTTCAACTTGCCACAAATCGTGGTAAGCACCGATCACCTGGATAGCAGGAACCGATCCAACCGGCAGATTGGTGATATAGCCTTTGAGCCCAGTGGGCATCCTGGCACGCTCAATGAGGTTTTCATCTAGCTCTATCTCGGACCTAGACACCTTCAGGAACAGCACCTTTTCAGTGGTTTTTCCTCTCAGCTAGTGCCAGGGTCTCATTGCCGGTGAGCCTCTCGACCGCAGAGGACAGAGCAGAAATCGAAAGAGAGCGATGACGGCTCGATGCTAATCGATGCCACTGATGGTGCGGTGAGGGCAACTGGCTCGTCGACGGCATCAACAGTACTCAGACTAACATCGCTAGTATGCCCGCGGAGGATCGCTTTGAAGTTATCCGCGTGCAGCGAAGACATCGATTTCCGTCACTGTAGACGCGGGCAGCAACAAGCTCCTCGCACAGGGTGCAGGCGCCAGCTCTGAGCTTGGCCAGAGCAAAATCACTGCGGAACGGCATCGTGCCGCAGTTGGTTCTGGCAATCAGCTTGTCCGCATCGATCGCGCCGAGCATCACTTGATTGCCGGTGACAATTTCAACGACCTCGCGCTGCACATTGGAGTGGTGGGACTCCAGTGATACGGATAGACGAGTTTTTAGTCTATGTAGGGGTCTTCAAGATCCAAGGTGAGCGAATCAATCTCCTCGTCCTGATTGCTTGAATTTACACCTGCAAGACTGAGTTGATTAACGTCTACCGACATTCTCATCTCGGCCTTGATGCGAATATCGGCCTCGGTGTCCGCATCTGAGCGTATATTCGTCGTCTCTTCCACGTCGTCTCTGAAGTGCTTGCTGACGTGTAAGCAATCAATGTCGCGGTGGTGAGTTAGTTCGATAACCCATTCTTGGCCTTTTCGTTTAAGGCGGGTAACTTCAATGAATTTTCGCCCATCGTCAGCCCAAGACGATGAGCCTTCGATCGGATTTCGACTTCTGGCTTCGAGTATTTCTGCTGCTTGGTTCACGAATATGGGATCAGGGTTATGCGATTCGAGTGCTACTTTAAGCAATGTCCGGTTGTAGTCTCCATATTCGTTCCTCACGGGATAGTAGCCGGCGTAGGTCTTGCAAATTTCTTCAATGGACTCTTCGTCGGAGATGGGGGACGAAGAAGAAATTTGGGCAACCCCATATGAACCAGATTTTACGAAACGTCCTTTGAAGTTTTCGGCTCGACGTATCCATTTTGGCCGTTGAATACATTCAGTCAAAATGATTGCTTCAATGAATTCGCGAGAGACGTTGTTTAGCTGAGCCTCCGTTCGAATTTTATTCTGTAGTGAATCGCCTAAGTCTTCAAGAGCTCGTTTGATGTGCTTATCAAGGCCCACTTCAAAAGTGCCCATTGTCCGCGCAAGTACAACAACTAGTCCAACAAACAAACTCGTCCATATCGCTTGGACCAACTGGTCTGGCTGTGGCAGTAGCGGCCTCCAAAACGACCAGGTCGGGTAGGAGAGGAGAGGCGCCAGTACAGTGAAAACTATCGATGACAAGGACATTAATAGGTATCGCGGACGGTTGCGAGAAGTTCTAAATAGTCCACGAAGAATTGAAGGCCTAAGGTTGGTCATGCAGATATGCAATGCGGTGCAGATTGCAAGCGATAGAGTTATAGTCCCGCCGTTGGAATTTGCTATTGAGGCTACGAGCACAGAGATGACGTACATCGGAACGAACCTCATCGCTGTGTAAATCCAGACGTTGCGCTGTGACGCCGAATCGACAACTGTCTTCATATCTGAATAGTTCGTAGGCCAGTCGCTTTTCAAGAGCCGAAAGGTCAGATGTAGCAGGAGCGATCCGAATGCGCCGGTCGCGAAGCTTATGAGAAATGGCATCACAGTTGAACTCTCCGTCTGGATATCGTTGCTCGAGGGCCGGAATTGTGTCGATACTCGTGAACATATCCTATTTCTAGTGCATATAACATGGCACCAAGATTTGCGACGAAACCCGGTTCTGGAGTGCTGAAACAGGACATACAAAGTCTTGGGATTCATTGTCTGCGAAGTCGTGAGTCTCGGTGTCTACGAAGTGGCGAGATTTCTCACCCGCTTGCAATAGTAGAAGTACCTTCAGGCGCCGTTCTGCACATTGTTCGTGCGGAACCCGTGGCCGGGTGTGGTCCACGTTTTCAGGCCAAAGTTTATCCATGCGATAAGGACCCAACGCCTCAGCTGGTTGGGATGTTCCTTGGGAGTAGCGGTTTTGAAGCCAGTGGCCAAATTCTTCGCAATTACTTCAGTGGCTTTCTTCCTATGATGATCTTCTCCCATCAGTCAGCTCTTAAATGCTGCGTCGAATCGTTAGGTGAACTTGTACAGCTGCCAAGAAAATTTGATTCCACTTATGCATCCCTGTCACTCATTATAGAGGAATTTATGCGTCTTGAAAATACGCAAGATAATCAGAAAAATTATTTTGTCTTGTAGCAAATTAGCGTATACATTTATTTTGATCATCAAAACATCGTCACAGACCAGAGCCGACCTTGTGAAGCTTTCTGATGCCCCTCAGGTTGGCCTGCTCGTAGCGATTCGCTCTTCATGAAGCAGGAAAATCTTGAAAGCTAAATTTGGTACCACTGTACTCTCGGCGGCTATAGCGTCTGGTCTTTTGCTAAGCGGAACGGCCGCGCAGGCTGCCGAAGTTTTTGAGGAATCCCTTGCCGCCCAAGAATCTGTCGCGGAGTCCCTGGAAGTAGAGACCTCGGGTGAAACAGAAACGGACGCGGCTGTTGCGGGAAAAGTGGCAGCGGAGCCTTCGGTCGTCTCGTCTGATACCGAAGCGTCCCCTCAACCTGTTCCAGAGGAATCATCTGTAGGCGTCGACCAGCCGGTAGAAGAGTCACCTGAACCAGCTGTTCAGGCCTCGCCCGAAACTGAGGACCCCCAGGTTGAGATCTCCAAGGAAGCTGAACTTTCCGAGCCAGCTGCAGAAGAAACCAAGGCAGCGCAAGTACCGGTGCAGAAAGCAGTGGAACCAGTCGCCCCCGTAGCTAAGAGCGTGGCACCTGTTTCATCTGAGCCGTCAAAGGAATCCTCAACTTCCTTCGGAGTAGTTTCTCTGGATGACCGCTGGGACGAAGTTGACGCTCTGTTGCCTGAAGGTTCCGAAGACTGGAGCGACGAGCAATGGGAAGTATTTTTCGAGACCGAAGCTGGGGAAGAATACATTCGACAGGTCGACGAGCTGTTAGCTGAGGAGTATTCGGCTGAGGATGACTTTGAGTTATCTGAAGAAGAGCAGGCCTTCTGGGAATCAATTTTCGCGTCCCTCCCAGAGGAAAGCATCGAATGGGATGAAGCGCAGTGGGAAGAATACTTCCAAGGCGACGCTGGAGTTGAGCTCATCATTCAGATGCTGCCAGTGATCGTTGACAGCATCGAAACTGACGAGGACGCCGCAGATCTTCAGGAGTTCCTGGAGGATGTTTTTGCCAACGATCCTGAACAGCTTGCTTATTACCTCGAACTGTATCTAGGTATCACGCCGGAAGTTACAGGTGGCTCAACCAGCGGATCTGAGACGGCAGAAGAACCTGTCGCTTCAGAAAGCGCTCGTCCGGTAGCCGAAGCAGAGATCAAACCTGCAGCGTCAATCACTAAGTCGATTGTCAGTAAAGCCAAGTCGGTGAAGAAGCCAGCACAGGCTAGTGTTGCAGAAGCTGCAGAATCACCGGTTCTTGCTGACACTGGATTCGGTGGTTTCTGGGCTGTTGGCCTCGGTGCGCTGCTGGCTATCGCAGGTGCCGTATTTGTGGCGCGCTCCCGCAAGGTTTCTGCGAAGTAGCCCACGCGCAAACGCGCTAATTAAATAGCTGACGTTGGGAATCACCACGGGTGGTTCCCAACGTCAGCTATTTGCGTATCAGTGGCCCAAATGCGAGTCGGCATTCAAGTGGTGCCATGAACGGTTGTGGTAAACCAATGCGTCACCAAGCTCGCCCGGTTGGGAGTCGCGTGCAATGTGCGACTGCAGTCCGCGAGCCACGATGACCGTTGAGGTCCCTGCCTGGATGCGTTCCACAACCTCACACCGTACCCAAGCGCGCACGTTATCGAAGACCGTTTCTCCGGTGCTCAAACGAGTCCATGTCTGGTCCTGGGCAAAACGATCTACCCCGCTGGTAGCACCCAACTTTGCCAATTCAATGTCATGCACATCCAGGCTATGAACGACCACAGTTTCGGCACGAGAGAGTACGTCAGAGGCAGAAGAAAGTGCCGAAATTGAGAAAACCAGCAATGGTGGATCAACGCTGATGGACGCAACCGATGTTGCGGTGAGGGCAACCGGGCCCTGGCCAGCATCAGCCGTAATGACACTGACCCCACCAGGGTGCCCACGGAAGACTGCTTTGAAGTCTTCTGCGGGCAGGGAGTCGGTTGCGTCAATCGTGACTTTAGACGCTGGCACCGACGAGCTCCTCACGCAGTACGGCGGCTCCGGCGCTCAACGCGCTCAGCTTTTCCAGTGCAACCTTGCGGGAGAACGGCGCCATGCCACAGTTGGTGCTGGCAATCAGCTTGTCTGCATCTACAAATTCCAGGGCCTTGCGCAGGGTCTGCGCGACCTCTTCTGGAGTCTCCACAGATTCGCTGGCCACGTCGATAGCACCGAGCATGACCTTCTTGCCGCGAACCATCTCAACAACTTCAATAGGCACATTCGAGTGGTGGGATTCCAGCGAAACAGTATCGATGGTTGAAGCCTGCAGAAGTGGGAACGACTTCTCGTAGTGGCGCCACTGTGCGCCCAAGGTAGCCTTCCAATCGTTGTTGGCCTTGATGCCGTAACCGAAGCAAATATGAGCAACAGTTTCAGCCTTGAGTCCTTCGCAAGCGCGCTCCAGAGCGGCGATTCCCCAGTCAGCAACTTCGTCAAAGAAGACGTTGAAGGCTGGCTCATCAAACTGGATGACATCCACGCCAGCAGCTTCAAGTTCCTTGGCTTCCTGGTTCAGAATGGTGGCGAACTCCCAAGCCAGCTTTTCGCGGCTCTGGTAGTGAGCATCATACAAGGTATCAACCATGGTCATTGGGCCAGGCAAGGTCCACTTGATCTGCTTGTCGGTAAATGAACGTAAGACCTTCGCGTCCTCAACAAAGACTGGCTTTTCGCGCTCTACGGCACCCACCACGGTAGGCACGCTAGCGTCATAACGGTTACGAATACGCACGGTTTCACGCTTTTCGAAATCAACACCGCTCAGGTGCTCGATAAAGGTGGTCACGAAGTGCTGTCGAGTCTGTTCACCATCACTGATGATGTCAATGCCGCGTTGGGTCTGTTCCAAGACTGCGGCACGCATCGCGTCGTGCTTTCCTTCGGTCAGCTCGCTGCCCGAGAGCTTCCACTCGGACCAGAGGACCTCGGGCTGTGCTAGCCATGAAGGCTTTGGCAGGCTACCAACAATGGAGGTGGAGATTAGCTTTGAAGTCATTGTTTGTCTCTCGATTCTTAGGCGACTGGCAGTGGGCAGGTCGCGGAGAATTGGGTCAGTAATTCTTGATTTGGTGCGATGAAGTGCTCTTGGGTGTACTTACCCTGGCTGGCACCGAGGCGGGTGCGTTCTTCACGGTCGTAGTCGATGCGGGTAGGTGCGAAGTCCTGTGCGCTCAGGGACGGACGGTAGACCGACGGAGCCACCGAGTTGCCGTTATAGATCTCCGGGCGGTAGATCTTCTGGAAGGTCTCCATGGTGCTGATCAGGCTGATCAACTGCAGGTTGGTGTAGTCGTTGAGCAGGTCGCCGCGGAAGTAGAAGGCCAGTGGGGCTACCGCGCCGGCAGGCATGAAGTAACGAACCTTCAAGCCCATCTTGCCGAAGTAGGTATCGGTCAAAGAGTGCTCATCCTGCTGGTACTCCAAGCCGAGGACCGGGTGGCTGTTGCCCGAACGGTAGTAGGTCTTGGAAGTGGAGACGCTGATGCACACCACTGGCAGCTGGTTAAAGCGCTCTTTATAAGCTTCGGAATCCAAGAAATGTTGGAAAAGTTGTCCGTGAAGGTCACCGAAATCTTCAGGTAACTTTGGTGCGCCGGAGCCGTTGGCGGCTGCTGCAAGCACCACACTGAAGTCGTAATCGCGAACGTAGGAGGAGAAATTATTACCGACCATTCCGTGGGTTCGGGTGCCGGTGAGGCGGTCCACGATGGTGGTGTCTAGAACCTCGAGAAGTGGGAATTGCTGCTCTGCACCTTCGCGGGTGTAGTGCACGTTGGCGGAGATGATTTCTAGCTCAAGCTCGTAGCGGTCGCCTTCAAGATTGTCCCAGTGAGCCAGCGAATTGAAGCGGCGGTTGATCATCGTCAGGGCGTTGCGCAGGTTCTGCTGACGGTGCTCACCACGGGCCAGATTCGCGAAGTTTGTGGTGGTGCGCGAATCGGTTGAGGGGGTGTAGTTTTCGTCAAATTTGGTCGTGCTGATGCTGAAGCTGAACTCGTCTGCCATGATGGCCAATCTCTTGCTGGGGCCTTTCGCAGGCCGGAAGTCGGTCGTTGCGTCCATCATGCAGTCTCGACATTGATATCAGGTAACTCGATATAACTATGGATTGATATAGACTAAAACTATGGTTCAGGGAACGCATGGTCTAACACTCCAACATTTGAGGTACTTCACCGCGGTCGCCGCCGAGGGGTCAATCTCTGCCGCAGCCGACCTGCTCTACGTCGCTCAGCCGAGTATGTCCGCGGCCATGAAAGAGCTCGAATCTCGGGTGGGACGCACCCTGCTGGTCCGCTCAGCCAGGGGAGTGGCACTCACCGCTGAAGGTGCCGAATTCCTCGGCTACGCCCGCCAGGTCTTGGAGCAAGTTGAGCTGCTAGAGCACCGGTATTTGGGTAGGCCTTCGGCCCGTCGACTGCTCGGTGTCTCCACCCAGCACTACTCGTTTTCGGTGGATGCCTTTGTGCGCATGGTTCAAGCCAGCGGAGCCGAGGAGTATCAGTTTTCGTTGCGCGAGACCCGCACCGAGGAGATCATTGAAGACGTACGCACCCTACGTAGTGACATCGGGATCCTGTACCGAAACGACTTCAACCGCAAAGTCATCGACAAGCTTTTGCGTGAATCACGACTGGTGTTCCACCCACTGTTCTTGGCTGACCCGCACATTTTCATTTCCCGCACCAACCCCCTGGCCAGCCGGAAGAAGGCCACGCTGGAAGACCTTGAGGATTTGCCGCGCCTCACCTTCGACCAGGGTGCCAACAACTCTTTCTACTTCGCTGAGGAAGTACTCTCCACCCGCTCAAGCCAACGTGAAATCCAGGTCTCGGACCGCGCCACCATTTTCAACCTCATGATCGGTTTGGGCGGATACACCATTTCCACCGGCATCATCAGCGACGAACTTGACCCGTCCATCGTTGCTATCCCGCTGGACATTGATGAGCGCATTGAGATTGGCTGGATTGATCACGCGGGCATTCCATTGACCGACCAAGCCCAGCGTTACCTGACTGAAGTACGCGCCGTGGTGGCCAGCTTTGACGTCGAGGTACTGGGCTAAAACTGTAATACTCTGTCATCTTCACCCTTCATAGCGTCATAAATTTGGCCTAAATCCTTGGAAATTCAGGCTTCTTCACTCCTTAGCTCTGTCATAAAGAGGTCTGGGGCACAGCGTCATCATGACAATTTCGCGACATATGAAGCGCGGTGGCCTTCTATGAAGCCGGAGCTTCAATAGCGCTTGCATCGATAAATGCTCATGGCCAACCATGGAATAACAACAACCCATCAAGAGCGACTAAGAGATCTGGCTCGTTGACGTCGCAGCAACCATCGGGAAACCGAAAGGTGCTAATGCCAGAGACGATGGAGCAGTCCCGAACGCTTACCTAGCGCACTGTGCCTCGTACCGTTCGGTGCGATTCATAGTTCGGTGCACTCCCTCGCTGAGAAACGAGAGGAAGCCATGAGCCAAGGAACCGACGCGATCCACGCAGGGTACCGTCCGAGCGGAGATTTCCGCCCGATGGTGCCACCGCTATACAACTCCGCTGCGTATCAGTTTGAGTCCCACGCAGAAGCGATTGAAAAATTCGCTTTGCGTCAATCTGGCTTCACCTACTCACGCACCGGCAACCCGACCGTTTCTGTACTGGAACAGCGTGTGGCAGCCCTGGAAGGTGGCGCTCAAGCGGTAGCCACCGCCTCCGGCCAGTCCGCCGTGGCTCTGTCACTGCTAGCCCTGACCCAGGGGCCAAAGCACATTGTGGCTTCTTCCTCTCTCTACGGCGGAACCGTTGATCTGTTCACCGACACCTTTGCTGATTTTGGCATCCGCGTGACCTTTGTCGACCAGGCTGATCCTTTGGCCTGGGCCGCTGCCATCGAGTCCGACACCCGCGCGTTCTTCCTCGAATCGGTCTCCAACCCACTGTGTACCGTGGCTGATCTTCCCGCCATCTCGGCTATCGCCCACGAACACAACATCCCGGTAGTCGTGGATAACACCCTGGCTACTCCACTGAACATTCGCCCACTGGATTTTGGTGCAGACATCGTGGTGCACTCAGCCACCAAGGGCTTGGCCGGACACGGCTCCGTTTTGGGCGGGGTTGTGGTGGACTCGGGCAAGTTCGATTTCTCCGACGCCTCTCGTTGGCCACAAATTGCCGCACCCCGCGTACGGCTGAATGGTACTTCGCTACTTGAACGTCACGGAGCAGCTGCCTACGCGATGCTGGTTCGTTCCAAGTTCCTGCACGATCTGGGTCCGGCCCTGGCTCCAGCCAGCGCCCAGGGCATCTTGGCTGGCATTGAAACTTTGCCGGTGCGCGCCGCTCATGTGCAGCGCAGTGTGACTTCATTGATTGAAGGGCTGTCCGCGCACCCGGGCATCGCCGGCATTCACCACCCGTCCCTGCCTTCGCACCCAAGCTACGAGCTGGCCTCCAAGCTCACCCCCAAGGGCACCGGTTGTGTGCTGGCCATCGAACTAGCGCACCCTTCCTTGGTTTCCGCTGTCATCGATTCACTGAAGTTCATTTCACTGGCTGCCAATGTGGGCGATACCCGCACCATGATTTCGCACCCGGCCACCATGACCCACTGCCGCCTCTCAGCTTCCCAGCTGGCCGATGCCGGATTGAACACTTCCACCCTGCGCCTCTCGGTCGGGCTCGAAGACCCCGCCGATCTGCTTGCCGATATCACCCAGGCCCTTGACGCTGCCCTCGAGCAAGCTCTGGCCCCACAAACTCAAGGAGCATAATGACTGGCTTCAACACTCAGGCCGTACACGCCGGCCAGGAAAAAGACCCACACACCGGGGCCGTGGTCCCGCCGATCTACCAGACCAGCACCTTCATCCAAGACGGTATTAACGTCCTGCGCACCGGGCACGAATACTCCCGCGGCTCCAACCCAACCCGCGACGGTTTCCAAGCTCAGCTCACCGCACTAGAAGGTGGCGCCGCCGGTTTCGCTTTCGCCTCGGGCATCGCCGCTGAAGACGCGCTACTACGCTCGGTGCTTGAACCGGGCGATCACATCATCCTCGGGGCCGACGGTTACGGCGGCACCAATCGGTTGATCTCCAAGCTGCACAGCAAATGGGGCATCACCTCCTCGGCGGTAGACATCACCAACCTGGATTCGGTACGTGCTGCCGTGCAGCCGAACACCGCACTATTGTGGGTCGAGACCCCGTCCAACCCACTACTGGGCATCGCCGATCTGGCCGGATGGGCTGAAATCGCCCGCGAACATGGTGCCCTGCTGGTGGTGGATAATACTTTTGCTACTCCTTATCTACAGCGCCCGCTAGATTTTGGTGCCCACGCGGTGGTGCACTCCACCACCAAGTACATTGGCGGGCACTCCGACGTATTAGGTGGCGCGGTGATTGTGGCCGACCACATCTTCCGCGGTCAGTGCCTGGCCGAAGCAGTGGGTTACCAGCAGTTCGCTGGGGGAGCGGTGGCCGGACCGCAGGATTCCTACCTGGCCGCCCGCGGATTGAAAACCCTGGGCCTGCGCATGGAACGCCACTGCGCCTCAGCTGATGCCCTGGCCCGCTGGCTTGATGCACAGCCTGAAGTCACCCGCGTGTACTACCCGGGCCTAGAATCCCACCCGGGGCATGAATTGGCTGCCCGCCAGCAGCGCGGATTTGGTGGCATCGTCTCGGTGGCCCTGAAAGATGAGGCCGCAGCCCGCGCCTTCGCCGAGTCCATGGAGTACTTCCAGCTCTCGGTCTCCCTTGGCGGAGTCGAGTCCCTGGTCTGTTACCCGCGCGAAATGACCCACGCCTCGCTCATCGGAACCCCACTGGAAATCCCAGCCAACCTGGTCCGCCTCTCGGTGGGTATCGAAGAGGTCGAAGATCTCATCGCTGATCTTTCTCGTGGCTTAGTTGCCGCCCGTGCCGCTTCGGCTGGAGCCGCGTCTCGGACAGCGTCATCTCTCAATGCGTCCGAAAAGACTCTGGAAACCGCTCGATAATTTCGAACCGCGATTATCGGGCGGCACCACCCTTCCCACAGCAATAGTTAATAGGGAAGGGTGGAGACATGATCGGAATTCTTAATCGGCTCATCGAGCACATCGAGGCGAACCTGCGTACGCAGATCAACCTCGCTGATTTGGCGCGTGCTGAAGGCACGACCGAATATCACGTGCGCCGGATGTTCTCCTCGCTGGCCGGCATGTCGGTCTCCGAGTACATTCGCCGCCGGCGCATGACCCAAGCCGCCGCGGACTTGCTGGCCGGTGATGATCTGCTATCCATCGCGATCCGCTACGACTATGGTTCGGCCGAAGCTTTTTCTCGCGCCTTCCGCGCTGTGCATGGCGCGTCCGTGGGCGAGGTTCGCGAGCATGGTGGCCCCCTTCGAAGCCAACCAATTATCAGGTTCAGCCTGCACGTTGAAGGGAAACAGCCCATGGATGCACGAATAGTAGAACGAGATGACTTCCAGCTCATCGGATATGCCGCACAGGTCCCGCTGATCCATCAGGGACCCAACCCGCACATCCAAAACCACATCGCCTCCATCCCGGTGGCCGAGCACGCCCGGCTCAAATCACTCTCCTCGGCCGATCCGGCTGGGCTGCTGCAGGTCAGTGACCAGGTCGACCCGGACTACCAAGAAGGCAGTGAGCTGACCTACCTGCACGGGGTCGCGGTGCCTGAGGGCCCGGTGCCCGAAGACCTCGACGCCATCGAGGTTCTGGCCGGTCACTGGGTGGTCTTCCGCGTAAGCGGTCCCTACCCTGCGGCCTTGCAAGAACTCTGGGCGGCCACCGCCACCTCGTGGTTCCCGTCCAACCCGTGGCGTCTACGTCCGGGCCCGTCCATTGTCGCCGTGCTCGATCGGGCCGCCGACTTCAGCTCCGCTACCTGTGAGCTCTGGCTTCCGGTGGAAGCGGCCTAAGTTTATCCACACCTTGTGCTGGCATGCCCCACGGATCCCTTCCGCGGGGCATGCTCGTATCTATGGACACAGCACAGGCGCTCAAGAACTTGGTCGAGGCGGGCGAACTCATCGCCTCGGCTAACGCTGTGCTTGCCACCGCCGATCTTCCACCAGGCCACGCCGCCTACTACGCCTTGCTTACCGAGCACACCGCTCAGCATCAAATGCGCGCGCAGATTCAGGCTGCCGACGCTTTACGCCGCACCGGCGCTCACAAACTTGACCAGGCGTCCTTCCAAGCCATCACCGATGCCGGCACCAACCCCACACTGGCTCAAATTCACGCTGCCGAAGGCCACACCACCACCGGGCGCACCCACTTCAAAAGTGCCACTTCGCTGATGTATGACTGGTTGGACATCCCGCGCAGCACCGCCGGTGCCCGCATGGTCCTGGCCGACTGCCTGATAGGCGGTGTTGATGAGGCCGGCCAACGCACCGAACCTTGGCTGCCTGAACTCGCCCAAGAATTTGCCGATCCATCGGTTGACCCACGGCCCGTAGCCGCCACGGCTACCAAACTCCATTCCGCGCGCAAAGATTTGGGCACAGGCAAGGCCGGTCAAAAGAAAAAAGAGCAACTCCAGGCCGACGCCATGGCTTTCCTGCGCTCCGAGCCCAAGTCCGCCCGCAAGCACATCAGTGACCTCGTCTCTGAAGTCAAAGCGGGCAAACGCCCACTCAAAGCCCTGCTTGATAGCATTGGCATCTTCAAACGAGGCATTCGCCATGGCCTAGTGGAATACGTACTGCGTCTCTTACCCTCACAAGCTGCCTTTATTGAGGCCTATCTGGCCACATTGGATAACCCCGCCACAGTGGCAGGGAATCGCGAACGGCTCAAGGACGCCGAAGCGCAATTTACCGGTGAACCCAGCGACTGGGACGATCAGGAGTCAATGCCCAAATGGGCCGGCGGCTCCCCGCCGGGAGCCCCGCCCGGCGGGAATGCGACCGAGGCGAATGAGGCCGAGGCTGAACCGGAGGATACCGAGCCACCTCAGTCCGCACCCGAGGCCTGGGAAGATATGAAGCCCGAACGTCGCCGGTTGACCGGATTGATGGCTCTGCTGATGACCAAGTCATCGGGCTCAGAGTTACCATCAACCCAAGTGAGCATCGTGATGAACTGGGAAAAGATGCAAAGCCAAGCCCAGGATTTTGCGGTCACCTCCACGGGCATACCGCTGACCCCAGGCGAAGCAAGGGCCGCATTGTGTAACGCCGGAATCTACCCGGTGGTACTCAGTGGCGCCTCGCTGCCCTTGGACCTTGGTCGAAGCCAGCGACTGTTCTCCAAGGCCCAAGGTCGAGCCATCCGCGCCGCCTACCGAGGCTGTTCCTACCCGGGCTGCTCCATGCCCGCCAGCCGATGCGAACTGGACCACCTGGACCCATGGGAGAAAGGCGGGCGTACCGATATCGCCTCGGCGGACCTGAACTGCCCGATCCACCACATCGCCCGACACTGCTCCCTGTTCCGCACGGTCAAGATCCCCGGCAGTCGGCCGCTGGTCTTGCTCTCCCCGGAACTGGACCCCGACCAGAAATTGCGGATCAACACCTATTTCATGACGCCGAGCCAGGCCCTGGAAGCAGAAGCTATGGCCGAGTCGATGACCGCCCGTTGGCGGGCAGGAGAGCTAGACGTGGAATTCGCTGCTAGTTAGCCGCCAAGTGCTTGGCCGAGAGCTCTAGGTAGTGCTCTGAGTTCACCTTCAACCCGGCGACTTCCGCGTCGGTCAGTTCACGACGCACCTTGGCCGGAACTCCGGCGACCATTGACCGCGGCGGAACCTGGGTGCCCTCCAGCACCAGTGCGCCGGCGGCCACCAGCGACTGCTCACCGATCACCGCGCCATTCATGATGGTCGCGCTCATGCCCACCAAGCAGCCATCACCCACGGTGGCCCCGTGCACTACCGCGGAGTGCCCCACCGAGACGCCCGCACCCAAAGTGCAGGGGTAACCGGCATCGGCGTGCAGCACCACGTTGTCCTGCAAATTGGTGCCTTCGCCCACGCGAATGGCCGCCGAATCCCCGCGCACCGATACCCCGTAAAAGGCACTGGACTGATCCGCGAGCACTACATCCCCGCTGAGCACGGCGGTTGGTGCAACAAATACGTTCTCGCCGACCTGTGGGGTCGTCCCATCAATAGTAATAATGTGGCTCATGCCACCCACTCTATCCGGAGAAGACGATGGTGCGCTGCCCGTCGAGCATCACTCGACGTTCGGCATGCCACTGCACCGCACGGGTCAGGGTACGACCTTCCACGCTGCGCCCCAGCTCCACCAACTGCTCGGCGGTACGGGTGTGCGAGACGTGGGTGACTTCCTGATCGATGATTGGCCCCTCATCCAGATCCGCGGTGACGTAGTGCGCGGTGGCGCCGATCAGCTTCACGCCGCGCGCATAGGCCTGGTGGTAAGGCTTGGCGCCCTTGAATGACGGCAGGAAGGAGTGGTGAATGTTGATCACGCGCCCCTCCATCTTCTCGCACAGTGAGTCGGAGAGGATCTGCATGTAGCGGGCGAGCACCACCAGTTCGATGTCATGCTCTTCGGCCAGCTTCAGCAACTCCGCTTCAGCTTCTGCCTTGTTCTCCTTGGTCACCGGCAGGTGTACAAAGTCCACCCCGTAGAAGTCTGCCATGGGTTTCAGATCCAGGTGGTTGGAGACGATCACCGGCACCTCGATAGCCAGGGTTCCAGCCCGCTGGGCGAAGAGCAGATCGTTCAGTGCGTGCCCGGCCTTGGAGCACATGATCATGGTGCGTACCCGATCACCGGCGTCAGCCACCGAGAGGTCCATCTCGAATTGCTCGCCAATAGGAGATAGGCCGGTACGCGTAGCTTCCAGCGACTGTTCGGTGTCCACCGCGATGCGCATGAAGAACGTGCCGGTCTCAGGGGAGAGGAACTGCTGAGACTCGGTGATGTTACAACCGGCACCCAGCAGACCTCCCGAGATGGCGTGGACAATGCCGGGGCGGTCAAGACAAGACAGGGTGACGATGTACTGGTTCATGAATTCTAAGGTAGCGCCCGCCAGCAATTTTCTACCAATTCAGTGAGCTACGTTGCGTCCACCGAAAGCCCAGCGAGGTATTTTGAAGCCGCCAGTGCTGCCTTGCGTCCGGCCCGCGTGGCACCCAGTGTGGAGGCCGAGGCGCCGTAGCCGACAAAAAACATCCCGGGCATCGCCGCGGCGCTCACACCATCCTCCGCCATCACGATCCCACCGGCCGCGGTATGCAGTTTCAATTCACGCAAATGCCGATGCGCGTGCCTAAACCCGGTGGCCCAGAGAATCGCGTCGATCTTCTCCCGCGAGCCATCGGTAAACACCACCGCGTCAGACTCCAAGCGGGCGATCTTCCCGCGCGAGACCAGCGCCCCGGAGGCAATCCCGGCCCGCATCTTCGCATTGAGCAACAGCCCGGTGGTCCCCACGACCGACTTGGGCGGCAACCCGGCCCGGGTGCGCTCGTTGACCTGACGCTCTACTTCCAGACCCCATTCGGTGCCGACAGAATCCCGCCAATCCGGCGCACTACGAGTGGACCAGAGCGTGTCGATCCCGGCCTCACGCAGTTGCACGATGAACTGGGTGGCACTGGCCCCAGCACCCACCACCAACACCCGCTTGCCCGCAAACTGTGAAGGCGCAACAAACCCATTGGTATGTACCTGCAACCCGTCAAAGTACCCTGGGTAGACCGGCCAGAACGGATTGGTCCAGGTGCCGGTGGCGTTAATAATGGTGCGGGCGGTGTAGAGCTGATCGGCGTGCACCTCAAAGTGGCCGTCCACCTGCCGTACCGTGCTGACCGTGGAGCCATGTTTCACCGGCAGGTTAAAGCGCCGCTCATATTCGCCGTAGTACTCCTTAACCACGGCAGAAGCTGGACGCGTTGAGTCTTGAACTTGTAGCGGGAAATCCGGCAACGGGTGAATATGGTGCGTCGCACCCAAAGTCAGCGAGTCCCAGCGGTTTTGCCACGCGCCCCCGGGTGCGGGGTTCGCGTCGAGCACTAAAAAGTCCACACCGCGCTTAGCCAGATGGTAGGCGGCAGACAGGCCGGCCTGTCCGGCGCCGATCACAATTGTTGAGTACACGTCAAAGGTAACCAAGTGGAACGCGCCCTGATTCCCGATACACTTAAACGCGTGACTGGCGTTAGGTGGGGAACCACCGGGGAGCTAATCGTGCGAGCCGCGCGCCTGGGTTTGCACACCACCCGCCTTGGCATCAAGGCGCCTACGGAAGGATCCTAGTGAGCGCACGCATTCTCGACGGCAAGGCCACCGCGGCCACCATTAAGCAGGAACTTGCTGAACGTGTGGCCAAGTTGAAGGCCGACGGTCACAGCACCGGGCTGGGCACCATTTTGGTGGGTAACGATCCGGGCTCAGCATGGTACGTCGGCGGTAAGCACAAGGACTGCGCCGAGGTCGGCATCGAGTCCATCCGCGTGGACCTGCCCGAAGAAACCACTCAGGACGAGCTGCTGGCCAAGATCAAGGAACTGAATGAGAACCCTTCCTGCACCGGCTACATTGTGCAGCTGCCCCTGCCCAAGCACATCGATCAGGACGTCATCTTGGAGGCCATGGATCCTGCCAAGGATGCCGATGGTCTGCACCCAATGAACCTCGGTCGCCTAGTGGCCAACGTAAACCGCCCGATGTCCTCCCCGCTGCCGTGCACCCCACTGGGTTGTGTGGACCTGCTGGCTCGTCACGATATCGATCTGAACGGCAAGCACGTGCTGGTACTCGGTCGCGGCGTGACCATCGGCCGCCCGGTCGGTCTGCTGCTGACCCGTCGCAACGTCAACGCGACGGTCACCCTGGCGCACACCGGCACCACTAACCTTCCAGAACTTTTGGCGCAGGCCGATGTCGTCATCGCCGCCGCTGGAGTGCCTCACATCGTCAAGGCCGACGCGATCAAGCCTGGCGCGATCGTGCTCGACGTGGGCGTTTCCCGCGTGGATGGCAAGGTCACCGGCGACGTTGACCCGGCTGCCGCCGAGGTGGCCAGCTGGATCAGCCCGAACCCGGGTGGCGTGGGTCCGATGACCCGCGCGATGCTGCTGAACAACGTGGTTGAGGCCGCCGAGCGCAACGCTCGCTAAGCACCTTTAGCCCGCACTTCACGGTGCGGGCTTTTGCGTGCCCAACGTAAACGTCATAGTGGATGTTCCACTCGTCAGATAAAGTGAGGTGAGCCGGGTTTTCGGCCATCGCATCATCACTAAAGGGACACATGACACAGAATTACGAACAGAATGAACGCCCCATCCAGATTAACAACCACATCGTGGTGATCAACCAGAAGAGCACTCTGCTGGCCTACGTGCTGTGGTTCTTCCTGGGCCAGCTAGGCATCCACAAGTTCTACCTCGGTCAGGTAGTGGCCGGCGTTGTTTACCTAGCACTGGGCATTATCGGCTGGGCGACAACATTCATCCTGATTGGCTGGGTGCCGTTGGCCGTGCTGTGGATCTTGCTGATTATCGACCTGTTCACGATCCCGGGCACCGTGCAGCGGATCAACCAGCAGGCGACTCGCTCGTTCCAGTAATCTCTTAGGACACAGCAGGGGTCCGCACACCGAGCGGACCCCTGCTGTGTCCTAACCTTTAAACCTCTTGAACCGTTTTCACTGACTCGACGGTGCGCTTATCGGTAATCAGGGCGCCCACTTCCTGCTCCGCCTGGTTGCGGAAGGACAAGTCGATTCCGGCGCGATCGCGAATCAGCGATACCGCGGTGAAGGAAATCGCAACAACAATCAGTAGGTACACAGCCACCGCAGTGGTGCCGCCGGTGGCCTGCACCAGCGCCTGAGCGATGGTCGGAGCAAACGCGCCGCCCAGAATCGCGCCGATCGCGTAGGAGATGGACACCCCGGAGAAGCGTACCGAGGCGGGGAAGAGCTCGGAGTACAGGGCTGCCTGCGGGCCGTAGGTTAGATCCAGCCCGATAGAGAATAGAGCGAAATGCAGGTAGTACTGCGCCCAGAGCACCGGCTGGCCAAGCTTAAGCGCCCGCTGGAATTGGCGGACCTGGCTGCAGAACCACTGATCATTTACGAGCCCGAACCGACCACCAGCTCCAGCTCTTCGCCTCCCAAGGACTGACCCCAAAAATCGTCGCTTCCGTCCCGTAGATGATCCTGGTTTCCGCCATGGTCGGCCGCGGACTGGGCTACGGGTTACTCATGCGCCGGCCGAATAACGCGCAGGTCTCCGTGGAGGGCCGACCGCTAGCCTTCCGCGAACTCAAAACCCCGAACTTCCCCATCGCAGTTGTGGCCATCACCCCGCACTCGGTGCGTATCCCCGCCCGCGTGCAGGCCCTGATCGAGCACTGTCGCTGTGCAACAGCTGAATCCTGGTAGACGCAGGCGATAACTCGCGCGCATAATGGGGCCATGATTGGCACATGGCAGGCCATGGTCATCGATTGCGAAGACCCCGATGCACTGGCCGAATTCTACGAACAACTCCTAGGCATGGTCCGGATCGATAACGAGCCGGACTGGGTATCGATCGGCGACGCCCCGGATCGGCCGGGGCTGGCTTTCCAAGCGGTCAGCCCGTACGTTGCCCCGCAGTGGCCCGGGCACATCCACCCGCAACAAGCCCACCTGGATGTGAAAGTCGCCGATTTGGACCTCGCCGAAGAACAGGTCCTGCACCTAGGCGCCCGCGCCACCGGTGAAGGCAGTGAAACCTTCAGGGTGTACCTGGACCCGCAGGACCACCCTTTTTGCCTGGTGAGCTGGTAGCACCGTAGGCGATCTTCGCCGCCTGCCAGCGCGTGGAGACCCCCAGCTTAGCCAGCACCTGAGAGACATGGGACTTCACCGTGCTCTGCCCAATGCCCAAAAGTTGCGCCAATTGTGGGTTGCTCAAGCCCTGCGCCAGCCCGTCGAGTACCTCGCGCTCCCGGCCGGTTAAGTCATCGGGCAACGTGTAGTCGGTGTCCGAGGCCAGCGTTTGCGAAGCCAGCGCCCGGGACACAATCCGCGAGGTCACCTGCGGGTCGAGGACGGATTCGCCGCGCGCGGCGGCCCGCACGCCCATGATGATCGCCTCCGGTTCAGCGCTCTTGAGCAAGAACCCGTGCGCCCCGGCCTGTAACGCCCCAAAAAGGTACTGGTCATCATCAAAAGTCGTCAGCACCACCACCCGATAGCTCTCATGCAGCACCTTGGTGGCCTCAATGCCGTCGAGCCGCGGCATGCGCAGGTCCATCAAAATAACATCCGGATCCAGCGCCCGAGCCATGGAAATCGCGCTACGCCCGTCACCGGCTTCCCCGACAACTTCCACATCCGCCGCCGCCTGCAATACCAACCTGATGCCCATACGCACGGTGGCATGGTCATCAACAATCAGTACTTTCATGCTTTCTCCGATACTGCAGGGAAGTGGACCGTGACCACAAACTCTGTGCCACGGTGTACCTTGAAGGACCCATTCAGGGCCTGCACGCGGGTGCGAATATTTTCTAGCCCGATCCCGGCCCCCGGCGCGGTGCTCGGATTGGCTACCACCGGGTTACGCGCCGTGATGGCCAAGTCCCCGTGCTGGATCACGCTCAGCTCCAAAGTCGTCCCGGCCGCATGCTTGGCGTGGTTGACCAGTAATTCAGACACCGTGCGGTGTGCTGCGGTATGAACCGCCGGGCTAAAGTCTTGGGGATCAGCCACCTGATACTCCCAACGTACCTGGCTGCCGAACCCCGCCACCAGGTCCGGTAAATCCTCGATCCGTGCCTGCAATGCTGGCCCACCCTCGTGCAACATCCGCACCATCGCGACCATGTCCTCCAAACCAGACACGGACTCATCACGGATGCACTGCAAGGGTTCACGCACGGAATCCGGCGCGGAAGGAAGTAAGGCTCCGGAGAGCAGTGCGATAGACGAGAACCGGGCCGAGAGTACGTCGTGCATTTCACGGGCCAGCGCGGTGCGCTCCTGGACCCGCGAAAAATCATGCTCCGCCACCAACTGGTCCTCGCGTGCTACCGCAGCTAACTGCACCGCCTGTGTTCTTTGCGCTTCTGTTTTCGCCAGCTCCTTGGCGGTACGCACATTTTCCGCCCAGAGCATCGGAGTAAAAAGAATGAAACCGGCCATGAACAGGCTCAAGACTACCTCCTGCGGGTTCTGGGTGTTCAGCCACGTGGCGATCCCCAGCGCGAGGGAACCCAAACACAACAGCACTAGCCCGCAGGTTCGAAGCCGGGTGGAACCGAGCAGGAATAGGCCGAAGACGCATTCAAAGATCAGGAAGTAACCGCCTATACTCCCCACGAGCAGCAACCCGATGCCAGCGAGGAACATGATTGCTGTGGCTGTAAGAAGCACTCGGCGACGAATCAGGATCGCAGCCAAACCGATGAGTAATAGGGGAATCCACTCGTAGCCGTGGATTGCGACAGAAGGGGAATTGACGATCCCGGAAAGGTGCAAGATGACGGTGAGCACCAGGTAAGTGCCGATGACCTCGGGTTCCTTATCTCCGCTGCCGATCCGTCGAATGAAGTTCATGCTTCCAGCATCCCCGAACTGTCGGTGATCAGGTATCCCCCTTAAGGAGGAGAAGGCACAGACCATTGGCCGATACCGCAAGCCCGAACAGCGTAGAACAGTGGAAGTCATGGACATCATGACGAGCAATCCCGAACTCTCCCTGGTCATCCTGGCGCTCATCGACTCGACCAGCATCGGTACCCTGATCATCCCGCTACTGCTCCTGCTGCGCGGGCGCCGTGAGGTGATCGCCAAGGTCATCATCTACCTGTTGGTGCTTGCCGGGTTCTACTGGGTGATCGGGGTGTTACTGCGTAGTGGGCTACTACTGATTGATCCCAGTATCTTTGAGCACCGTTTCTTCAGGATTTCAGGGGTGGTGCTCGGGGTGGTGATGATTATTTGGGCGTTAACCTACCGTACCGATGCGCAAAAGGAAGCTGACGCTCGGAAGAAAAATGGTGCCCTAAAGAACACTGAGGGAACTAACAGTGCGCAGACACCGGTCGCCACCGAACAGCTCCCGCGACGCCTACACAGCCGTTTAGCAACTGCACTGGATACCCGCACGGGGTTGATCGCGCTGGCCCTATTCGCCGGCCTCTTAGAACTTCCCACGATGCTTCCGTACCTGGCGGCCGTTGGCGTGATGCAAAGTACCGGCTGGGGTACCGGCGTGCAGCTGCTCGCGTTGATCGGGTACTGCCTGGTGATGATCGTCCCGGCACTGGTGCTGGTTGCCGCCCGTGCGCTCGCCGGTGAACGGATCGAAAACTGGATGCGCAAACTGGGGGAGAAGGCCGCACGCTACGCTCAAGAAACCCTCGGCTGGGTGGTCGGCATCGGTGGATACTTGTTGATTCGCGCCTGCCTTTCCGGGCAAGACCTGCAGAGCTTGTTCAACTAGGTGTTCGGCGAGCCACGCTGTGGGCGAAAGCGCGGTTTGTCAATTGGCCTGCAACGGGCACGGGTGCGAGAATTGAAGGCATGGAACCTCTAGGCAGCAGCGCGAAGCAGGGCAAAAAAATCACCCTCAACGCATCAACTTTGGCAATGTCCGTCATGGTCATCGTTTTTCTGGTGGCAGTTATCTTCGCCGCCAACTCCAATGCGATCGTCGGCTGGTTTGTCGTGATCATCTCCGCCGGTTGGCTGCTGCTGGCCGCCTTCATGATGTTTGGCCTCAAGCGCGGGGCGGATAAGATCAACAATTCGCTGCGCGAAGCCACCGCTGCGGCCACCCCGCGGGCCCAGTCCGGCACCGTGATCGTGGATGAATCCACCAGTCAGCGCGATATGAAGCTGGATCATTCCTTCAAGATCGTCCAGGTGCAGGCCCGGGTCATTTCCGAACAGCGTGAAGCCAAGGGTGAAGATTCCGAGGGCATGATCGATCGGGCACTGGAGACGATCCAGATGACTGCCGCCAATGCGCGGGACATGATCAAGCCGGCCAAACCAATGGACGGCGAGATTATCGACTAAGCCAAAAGGGCAACGCACACGCGTTGCCCTTTTGTTTTCGGCGCAGGGGTGATCAGCACGTTTTCGGGCGCAGAGTTTTGTAAGCTTGAATGGTGATACCAACCAGCGTGGAAATTCTGAGCAAGAACGCCGGCGCCCTGCGCGTCGCCTCGGTCAACGTCAACGGCATTCGCGCCGCCTACCGCAA